>ENA-OSET01000721-OSET01000721.1-sediment-metagenome-genome-assembly--contig:-NODE-721-length-36320-cov-23.277488_pt1 | contig 36320 bp, 36 predicted proteins | sample MGYA00237882_ERZ534229 | MGnify/ENA primary metagenome ERZ534229 (study PRJEB26408, sample SAMN06266212) | sediment metagenome | isolation source: Hudson Canyon methane seep mesocosm | place... | reverse complement strand
GCATGATCTTCTGGCAACATGGTGCGAGCAATATTTACTTTACCGCCACCAATATGGGTGTGCATATCAATTGCACCGGCCATCACTACTCTGCCACGAACATCAATTTCTTTATCAAATTGACCATCAGTTGGTGCACTTACAATTCGCCCATCACGGATATAAATATCTTTGACTTCGTTATTGATACTATTGGCTGGGTCGTAAACTCTACCGCCTGTTAATTTAGTTAACATCTTTATTCAAACCCCTATTAAACCAATTTTTCAACGGCTGTTAGTACATCAAATGTACTTGGTAAGCCACTGTCACGTAATTTTCTTAATGGCACTGAGACCACACCATCAGTACGAAAAGCTCGACCTGCATGATCTATCCCCGGTGTGCCCACAGGAATAAAGACTTCTGGTTCTTGCTCAAAACTCATTCCAGAACGACCTAAGACAATCGTTTTAGCATTTGATTGGGGTGGTGTTCGATCAATATTAAAACTAGAGATCCAAACTAAAGTATCCACCTCATCATTAGCTAACATTCGCTTGCTATCAGAAAGGTAAGGGTCATAATCTGGATAACCACGATTAAAGTTAGTTCGCATCGGAAAACCTGATTGCCATGCCGACACTTGGTTAACTGTTATCCCACCTTCTTTACCACCCAATGGTAAACCACTTGAGCGAGTATCTAAGTTGAGGTCTTTGACCATTTCACATACGGTTTGCACCGTTGTTTCAGCATGATCAAAATCTAAATGACCTGCAGCCCATGTCACCACTGAATATTTTGCTTGTTTTAATTGTTCGGCCAATATAGCTAAGTCACTAACCGCAATTCCGCCGACTTGCTCAGCTTGAATCCCCTTACCTTTTACCAAGGCACGAAGTACTGATACTACTTCAGGTAAGTCAGCATCATCACAGGCAAGTACCTGTGCTTTTTTCCCTTGTGGCGAGGTTGATGCATCACCTGATGGCGCTTTCCCAAGATAAACCACTTGACGTGATTCAATATCTTGATCAAACATGCTTTCTTCATTCCATACCATACGCTCAAAAAAGCGAGGGTATTCAGCTTCAAGATCACTACCAACAACCACTAACAGATCAACGCGATTTCTCACTTCAGTTAATGTCGTCACCATCCAGCCGGTATCCTGTAAAACAAGCGTATTTCTAAAGCCTGCTTCAGAATCCATATTATCAACTGTTGCACGACTCTTATCTGCTAAGGCCATCGCAGAGCGAGCCCCATTTAAATCCGTGGCCATGCCACCAATAACGGGTTGCTTGCTTGTCCGTATAACATCTGCGATATGACTGACCGCTTCATCTAAAGACACCTCTTTACCATTCACTCGAGGTGACGTATCACTAATCGGTGTTTCAAAGCCTTTTTTGGTAACGGCATCCCCATTTTCAACGAGTGATACCGTGTTGCCATCTACTTTGATAGTTAAATCATCAGAGGCAATACCACAAAACGGGCTCGGTACTTCTTGCCAAACTCCAGCGTCGGTCATTTCTGTCATCTTGGTGTCCCTTGTACTTAAATTTTAGTCATACTTAATATATTTAAATCGTGGATCCGAAGGTGTGCCTTCAAATGGGCTACCCGCTTCTTCGCCTGGCTGCCATTGCACAACCTGTTCAATTTTTTTCGCTAATTCAAAATCTTTATCGGTAATACCTTTGGCACTATGTGTGGTTAATTTTACAATCACAAAGGCATAAGAGGCTGAAATATCTGGGTGATGCCAAGCGGCTTCAGCTAAATGCCCTACCGCATTAACCACCATTAAGGTGCCTTTCCAACCATTGGTTTTATATTTTCGTCTAATCCAACCCTTGTCAAAATACCAACTTGCTAATTCACCCCTTAATTTTTCAGCAATTTCATCTTCAGAATATGTTTTATCACTAGATTCAGTCATTGGCAATATCCTTGTACAACAAAACTTTGAGCATACTCCAACTAACCGTTCTTAGCACGCACTAATAAAGAATCAATTTTATTTTTTTCTAATTGATTTTTAACTGCATCAGCTTTCTTACGGCCAATCAGTGGACCCACCTGAACACGATGCCATGTATCTTTATTATCAATTGTCACTGTTTGTACTTTTGATTCAATACCTAAGAATGCCAGTTTTGCTTTATAGGCATCAGCATCAGTAGATTTTCTAAACGATCCTACTTGTAATAAGTAACGAATATCATCACTGCTATTCGCGTTTTTTTGTTTTATTATTTGCTGTTGTGTTGGCGACGTCACGATTGCTTTTTTAGGCCGCTCTACCACCACTTCCATTTCAGGCAATAAACTATAAAACTCGAAGGTCGGTTCAAGCGCTTTAGATTTTTTTTCTGCCTGCGTTTTAGTTGCTTTATTTGCGCTTTGTTCAGGTGTCACATTGTCATTTAAATGGACCAGAAACATCACAAAAAGACCCACAGCAAAACTTATCAGCATCGGTCCCCAAGGAAGCGACTTTGGCTGTTCTTTATGGCGTGAATTTCTTTTTGTAGCCACTTACATTGTCTCCGGTGACGATACACCCATAACCGATAAACCATTCACAATCACTTGTCTTACTGCTGCAATCAAGCTTAAACGTGCTTGGCTTAAATCAATATCATCGACAATGAAGTAATGTGCATTGTAGTAAGTATGGAAATCACGTGCTAAATCCATTAAATAATGCGCCAAGATATGCGGCGTATGATTTAAGGCTGCAGACTCTAAAATTTCAGGATAACGCGCTAAGGCTGTAAACAATGCCTGTTCATGATCTTCAGTTAGGCGGTTTAAATTCTGCTCACCTTGTGATTTATCCCAGCTTAAATTTCGTTCCGACAGCTGTCTAAATACACTACAAACACGGGCGTGAGCATATTGCACATAATAAACAGGATTATCATTACTTTGTGATTTTGCTAATTCAAGATCAAAATCCATATGCTGATCAGCACCACGTAAGACATAGAAAAAACGTGCTGCATCTTTACCAACTTCTTCACGTAATTCACGCAAGGTGACAAAATCACCACTTCGTGTCGACATCGCTGCTTTTTCAGTGCCACGATAAAGAACAGCAAATTGAACCAATAATACTTTTAATCTATTTTCATCTTCATTCATCGCCGTTAATGACGCTTTCACCCGTGGAATATAACCATGATGATCACTGCCCCAGATATCAATTACAGTATCAAAACCGCGACCAAATTTATTCAGATGATAAGCAATATCAGAGGCGAAATACGTGGTTTGACCGTTGTCACGTACCACAACACGATCTTTTTCATCACCAAAATCGGTTGATTTAAACCACCAAGCCCCTTCTTTTTCGTATAAGACATTTGATGCTTTTAATTGTTCAATTGCTTTATCAACATCACCTGATTCCATTAATGAGCGCTCAGAGAACCATTCATCATAATCAGTACCAAAATCAGCAAGATCTGCTCGAATATCGGCAATAATCGATGTTAGACCTAAATCAAACACCTGACGATAAGCCTCATCACCCAATAAGGCTTTTGCATTAATAATCAAACCATCAATATGCTGTTCTTTGTCACCACCTTGTGGTTCATCGTCTGGCACATTGGCAAATACAGCAACAGTTTTTCGACTAAACTCATCACCGATTTTTTCTTTTAATGCAGCAGCAATATCTAAAACATAATCACCTTTGTAAGCATTACTTGGAAAGGTAAAGGTTTCGCCACAAGCGGCTAAGTAACGTAACCACACACTAGTGGCTAAAATATCCATCTGACGGCCGGCATCATTGACATAATATTCACGATGCACATCAAAACCCACTGCCATCAATAAACTACTAACAACTGAGCCATAAGCTGCACCACGACCATGCCCCACATGAAGTGGTCCGGTTGGATTAGCAGAGACAAATTCAACTTGTACACGCTTGCCTACACCCACTTGGCTGCGACCAAAGTCATCCGCCTTCGCTAAAACATCTTTAACAATCTGTTGAGCAGAACCTGCTGACAAGGTGAAATTAATAAAACCAGGACCAGCAATATCTACTTTACTAATAAAGTCTGCATCGGCCACCGCCTCAACAATAAAGGTCGCTATTTGACGAGGATTCATCTTCGCCGTACGAGCCAACATCATCGCGACATTACACGCGAAATCACCATGAGACTTATCTTTTGTGCGTTCAATTTGAATATCAGGTAAATCAACTTCAGGTAAAGAACCTTGTGAAATTAAATCTATTAGCGCCTGATTAACCAGTTGTATAAGCTGAGCTTTCAATGTGTTAAAACCTGAGAATTGAGTAAATTACGTCCATTTTAACCGATCCACCGTGCTTGATCACAACAAGATCAATAATTTAAGCTAAAGCTATGCTAATGTTAATAAAAAACAATAAGGGAATAGCCAGCTATGACTCAACACAGTACCTTTGAAGATGCACTTTTTCGTCTAAAATCATTGGCTGAGTTAGCCAAGCTAAAACCAGAAGTGATTGAAGCTTTACTTCACCCCAAACAAATGATGGAGGTGAGTCTACCTATGCGTATGGATGATGGCTCCAAAAAATATTTTTCAGGTTACCGCTGTCGTTACAATAACTCACTTGGCCCTACTAAAGGCGGACTTCGTTTTCACCCCAATGTAAATGGGGATGAAGTTAAGGCACTCGCTTTATGGATGACAATAAAATGTGCTGTAGTCGATCTGCCTTTTGGTGGTGCCAAGGGTGGTGTTACCGTTAATCCTAAAGAATTATCACCAATGGAATTAGAACGTTTATCACGTGCTTATGTGCGTGGTTTTGCTGATTTTATTGGCCCTCACCTCGATATTCCTGCACCAGATGTCTATACCAATGCACGCATTATGGGCTGGATGATGGCTGAATATGAAACCATTCATCGAACCCATGCACCTGATGTTATTACCGGTAAACCGATCGAATTAGGCGGTAGTTTAGGGCGTGATGATGCTACTGGCCGAGGCGCTTATTTATGCGCTTTAGAACTGTGTAAAAAAATGGGCTGGACATTGACTGATATCAAAGTGGCTGTGCAAGGTTTTGGTAATGGGGGGTATCACGTGGCTAAATTACTGCAACAAGTCGGTTGTAAAATTGTCGCGATCAGTGATTCACAAGGTGCTATTTATTCTGAACAGGGCTTTGATATTGAAAGTTTATGGCAGGAAAAACAACAATCAAGACAAATTAAGGGCGTGTATTGCAATGATTCTGTCTGTGAAATCATTGAACACTCCACCATCACTAATGAACAATTACTCGCTTTAGATGTTGATATTCTTATCCCTGCAGCCTTAGAAGGGGTGATTACAAAACACAATGCTCCCGACATTAAAGCTAAGGCCATTATTGAAATCGCTAATGGACCAATTTTGTTTGAAGCCGATGCAATTATTAATGCCAAAGGCATTAAAGTTGTTCCTGATGTACTTGCCAATGCAGGCGGTGTCACCGTTAGTTATTTTGAATGGGTCCAAAATAGAAGTGGCCAGTCTTGGTCGCTTGAAAAAGTACAAACACAATTGAAAGAAAAAATGACCTCGTCATTTGAAGCTGTATGGACTTTAGCAGAAAGTGATGATCTTACACTTCGTGAGGCCGCTTATGTGAAAGCGTTAAGAAAAATAAGTCATGTTATAGAGGCTCATGGTACACGCCAATATTTTGTTAAACATTAAACCAATCCATAATCCATAAAAGCACAGTTAATTTAACCAAGCCTGTCATCCTCGCGTATGCGGGGATCCAATGATAGTAGCTTTATTCAAAATTAAGATTAAATCACAATAAATCAATAGGATCGATATCAATTGACCAGCGTACTTTTTTAGCTAATTTAAGTGCTGAAACAGCCTCAATATAATGGTCTAATAATTGATGAATTGGTTTTCTATTAGGCGATGACAATAAAAGTTGTGCTCGATATCGTCCCGCCCTTTTTTCCATAATGGCAGGAACAGGCCCCATCACCAACACCTGTTGCTGACCATGTTGATTTAAAATAGCGAGTACCTCAGTTAAAAACGTCATCGCCAATGATTCATCTCTGTCTTCTGCACGAATGACACATAAAGAGCCTACCGGTGGCATAGCCATCAAGTTTCGTTCTTGTAATATCTTATTTGCCGTATAAGAATAACCCTGCTTAATTAAATCATCCCAGAATTGATGTTGAGGCTGGCTAGTTTGAATAAATACTTCGCCTTTTTTATCACCTCGGCCAGCACGGCCAGTCACTTGAACAATTAATTGAGCCAAATTTTCGGTGGCACGAAAATCAGCACTCAATAATCCTTGATCAGCATCCAATACACCCACCAAGGTGACATCGTGAAAATCATGACCTTTAGCTAACATTTGTGTACCGACGAGTATTTTGGCACCACCACGGCGAATATCAGCCACCATATCTGCAAAAGCAGTGACTTTTTGAGTGGAATCTCGATCAATACGTAGCACCGGTGTATCAGGAAAATAACGCTGCAAAGTAAGTTCTATCTGTTCGGTTCCAGCACCATAGGTATTCAGATCAGGTGCTTGGCAGTTGGGACATTTTTCAGGTAAACGCTGAATAAGACCACAATGATGACAACATAAGGTATGTCGCCTTTGGTGAACAATCATTTTCGCATCACAATGAGAACATGTCGCCTGCCAATTACATTCGTGGCACATTAAAACAGGGGCAAAACCACGGCGATTAATAAACAATAAAACCTGATTATCTGCTGCTAATTGTTTTTCAATGGCTTTATACAAAACACTTGATACACCATTGTCAGCCTTAGGGCCGGCACTATCAACCAGATGAACTTTAGGTAAGCTGGCACCTGTTGCACGTTGATTTAATTCAAGTCGTTGATAGCGCTGTTGTTCAACATGATACAAACTTTCTAATGACGGTGTCGCTGAGCCTAAGACAACCGGGACGCCTGCTCTTTTAGCCCTTATTAAAGCGACGTTTCTAGCGTGATAACGAAGACCATCTTGTTGTTTATATGAGGCATCATGTTCCTCATCCATAATGATGAGGCCGAGATTTTTTGTGGGTGTAAAGACTGCTGATCGTGTACCAATAATGACATCAGCTAAACCTTCTTTCGCCAATAACCAGGACTGTTTTCTATCACCGTCAGAAACTGCTGAATTTAATACCACAATATCAACTGCTAAGCGTTGTCTGAAACGGGCTACAAACTGAGTTGTGAGTCCTATTTCAGGGATCAAGATAAGTACTTGTTTACCTTGTTGAATGATTTTTTCAGTGAGCTCAATATAGACCTCAGTTTTACCACTGCCAGTAATACCGTGTAATAAAAATGGACTAAATTTTTCATGACAAGTCCAAACAGTATCAACTGCGTGCTGTTGTTGCTCATTGAGCTGACAAGGAGAGTCGATGTTTTTTGATTGAGCTACTTTTTTAACGTCTTGCCTTGATGTTATTAATTTTTTGTTTTCTAGTGATGTTAAAGAGGATTTGCATGGACCTATTTCTCGATAAATTTCACTTTGGCTTAAGCCTGCTTTATTTAAGTTTAATAATTCAAAAGCTTGTTGTTGTTTTACTCCTAATTTTTGTAGTGCCTGTTGTGTGTTTATTTGCCAAAAAGGTTCAGTTTGAAGTGTTAAGCAATCTCCTTGACGTATTTTCTTAGGCAGTACCGTCTGGAAGCAGTCTCCTAAGGGATGATGATAGTAATCTCTCAACCAAAAAATTAATGATAGCAGATCATCTGGAACAATGGGCTGTTGATCTAAACATTGCACAATTGTTTTAAGTTTTGAGGTATCGAAGTTGTTATCGATTATTTTGGTATTTACAACAATGCCAATAAGTTCTCGAGATCCAAAAGGGACTCGAACTCGTAATCCTGCTTGCCAGGATGTATTTGAATTATCACTAAGATAATCGAAGTTTAATCTTAGTGGGCATGGTAGTGAAACTTGAATTAGGCTTGTCATATAAACATTAATATAAGTATTTAAAAGATTATGATGTTAGTTATTGTTTGCTGTGGATATGTGGATTAGTCATTTAATTTAATATGAATCAAAGATTTAAATTTCATTGTAGCTGTGTATAAACTAAGTAGTTTGATTAGATTATACTGTGGATAACTAGCTGACTTATCCACAACTAAAGTTATCCACAGTTTATGATCAAATTTATAATGTGCTTATACATGAGTTATATTTCCATTTTCCTCTAATTCTACAGACATATTATCACTATCAAGATCTAGAGATTCAAAGTGAATTAACGCTTTCACAGCTTGTTGAGTTATTCTCCTAATTTGACTAATTGAGGTCATTGTTTTATCCATTTTTGCAATAGAAAGTGAACCTTCTGCTCCTCTTCTAAGGAGCAATGATTTTAACGATTGATATTCAGATTCTAATAGTGACAGCTCTTTTTGTAGATCATCTGCGCAATGGATCTTTTTTCCTAGCTCAGCTAGCTTCAATAAATGAATGCTATTTTTATAAAATTCATTTATTTGTTGTTGAATAGCTGGGTTGATTGCAGTGGCAATCTGTTTTTTTGCAGCGTTAATCATCACTGATAATTCAGAAATAGCATCATAATATTGGCTAACTCGTAATAGCACTGGTAATTTTTCGGATGTTTCTTCGGTCAAATTTTGTGTATATAAATTGGTAGTGAAATCACCAATAGAAATAGTAAGTCGTTTTATAATATTTTGTTTGGCAGTCATATCTTTAATGCTCACTTCAAAGTTAATACTATCCTTAGCCATAGCTAAAGCATAGTGACTAACCCGTTCTGTTTCACGCGTTAAAGCATGTAAGGCTAAAGACGGTAGACTGAGAGTATTTTTAGCCAGGTATTTGGCTTTACCTTCATCTTCATCTTTAGTTTTAAAGCGATTTTTTAACCATTGCACAAGAATATTAGCTATTGGCAACATTAATAACACCCCTAAGACATTAAAGAGGGTGTGAAACAAAGCAAGGGTTAATGTTGAAGAATCACCTAATTGAAACAAGTCTTGAGCCCATAAAGTTAAAGCTAATAACGGTGAAATCAACAGCAGAGAAACGGCTGCGGTCAGCACATTAAAAATAACATGACTGGCAACAACGCGTTTAGCAACAGGATTGGTAGCAAAAGATGAAAATATGGCCGTGCTTGTACTGCCTAGGTTACTACCAATAACAATAGCTGCTGCAGGTAATAAGGTCATTACTCCCCCTGCTAAAGCGGTTAATGTAATGGCTAGGGTGACGCTTGAAGATTGCACTAATACGGTAATTAAAAAACCAAATCCGGTATAAAAAAGGATGTCTTGCCAACCGCTAGTAGTTGCACTTATAAGTGATATATTGCTACCTAAATCAGAAAAGGTATCTTTTAAAACATCAATGCCTAAAAAGAGTATGCCAAACCCCACCAATGCTTGACCAAAAGCAGCAAAACGAGAGTCATTTTGTGACAATTTTATGATCATCCCTATACCAATCATGGGTAAAGCAAAGGCACTTATTTTAAAATTAAAACCGATAAGGGTAACCAGCCAACCGGTGGTGGTGGTGCCTATATTACTACCAAAAATAATCCAGATAGCGCGTTTAAGGCTTAATAATCCCGCATTAGTAAAGCCGATAGTGGCGACGGTGACGGCACCTGAAGATTGCACTAAACCGGTTAAAAATATGCCAACACTTAAACCGCGTAAGCGGGTATTAGTCCAATGATGGAGAAAGTGATTAAGCGCATTACCAGCCGCCATTTTCAGGCCATCAGACATTAACCACATGCCCAATAAAAACAAACCTAAACCGCCGATCCCGGAACTAATCATTGATAATATTGACATAGTAAACCTTGAAATAATGGTGTGAGGTAGATCTCTCCGTATTTTCTGTGCCTCTGTGGTTAAAATAATAAACAGTAATAACAATTCACCACGGAGGCATAGAGTTCACAGAGAAAAATATTAAATACATATCCAGTCTACTTGATGAACTGGTTTTTTTAAAACTATGTAACTTGAAATAATTATTAGGTGTATGAGTGATGATAGCTGAAATTTAGGCTATGATATTAAGATAATTTTTAGAGATTTAAATAGCGTGAAATTAGCCATTATTGTTGCAACAGATGAAAAAGGTTTAATTGGTAGAGATAATGACTTGCCATGGAAACTCTCGGCAGATTTACAGTATTTTCGTCGGGTGACGATGGGAAAGCCGCTTATTATGGGCCGGAATACTCATGAGTCTATTGGCCGTGCTCTGCCAGGTAGAAAAAATATAATTGTCACTAAAAATGAAAACTATCAGGCGGAAGGCTGTGATGTCGTACATTCTGTTGCAGATGCACTTAAAGCGTGTGATGATGCTGAAGAAGTGATGGTCATGGGCGGTGCGTCATTATATACGCAGTTATTAGCACAAGCCGATCGTTTATATTTGACTCAGGTTCATGCCAGCCTAGAAGGTGATACTTGGTTTCCAGACTGGCAGCGCTCTGATTGGCAGCAACTGAGCCGAGAAGATCATTTAGCCGATGACAAAAATGATTTCCCCTATAGTTTTATTATTTATGATCGAATTTAATTAGGCGTTAAAATTCGTAAAGCGGCTTGAGTATGTTCAGCTGCTTCATGGCCAAGATCGGTTAAATAACCACCATCTTCACTGTCTACTAAACCTTTTTTATATAAGCTTTTAATTGCAGTTACAAGACCTTCACGAGCAGTGTCATGTACTTTAATTCCTTCTTGCGTACTGTCTAAGTTATAACGAAGTAATAATTCAATTTCATCAACGAGTGCTTGTTGGATTGGCATGAGGTGACCTTTTAGTATGGTTAATAAAGACGCTTATATCCTACTCTTATTGACGATAAATGCCATTGCTAAATTGATCTATATCTATTCTTCTGTTGATAAAGAGGTCATTGTTTTTATCAGAGCAGCAACACATTCAAATACATCAGGGTCAAATTTGTGCGATATGTCTTTTTTCATTATGTCTAAGATCTTTTCAATACGAGCTTGATTCTGATAGCTCTGTTCAGCACTTAATGAATCAAAGCTATCAATAACACAGATAATGCGTGACGCAAGGGGGATATCTTCCCCTTTTAAACCATAGGGGTAACCCGAACCATCAACGTATTCATGATGGTGGCGAATGATTTTTGCTACCTTATGAGCATCGGGTATCGCTAATTTTTCAGCGATACTGGCTCCAATCAGGGTATGTGTTTTTAATAGTTCATTTTGGGCCGGGCTTAAATGACGGACATTGAGTAAAATTTCATCGGCAATGCCTATTTTGCCAATATCATGAAAAATGGCCGCCGCTTCTAATTGATATAATGAATCATCATCCATACCTAGAACAACGCCTGCTTGTACAGCAAGGTTAGCAACACGCTCGCAATGATGCTGGTCATACTCTTCGCGATGTTCGAGAGCAAGCTCAAAGGTTTTGCCTGTTTTGCAGTTAAAATTAAGTGATTGGCTTAGATCCATAATTAACTTTAGTCATTAAACTTAACGCAAGTATAACAAGCACGCAGCAGGCAATCGATAAATTTTTCTACCAGCAGCCAGCGGTGCCTGTTGTTGTTTTTGCACCCTGCTGATTTAAGGTCATAGTTTTACAGGCATCATAGCTTTGCCCACCTTGTGGCACCGCGTTTAATTGATAAGAGACGGCATCTGCACCATCAGACAAGGTGAAATTATAATAGTTACTGCTTAAACCTTCTGGCCACGCCACACCCTCATAAGTATTATTTTCAGTAAAAAACCGTTCCATAAAGGAGGCTGCTTCAATCAAGGAAGATTGTGCATCTGTGCGTCGTGATTTACGCACACTGTCTTGATAGCTTGGCAAAGCAATGGCAGCAAGAATGGCCACAATCGCAATCACAATCATTAATTCGATTAGCGTAAAACCTGTTTTTTTATTGATGGTCATTATTTGTCCTTAAAAATTGAATAATTGAATCCATGATTGGCGATGACCTTTTATCTCTGGGGGTAATGGTTCTTTAGTCATGCAGGCAAGACATGTAGAACCAGAGCCACCGTTAGAATCAGAGCCAACGTTAGAACCAGAAACAGAATTAGGAATGACCGGGCTGTAACCATAATTATCACCATGGTTTGATTTTATCGTTGTTGTTTTAAACACGATACCTCTGTCTACCTTAGTACCAGAATGATATTTATCTATCTTAGTTAAAGAACCATCACGATCATGATCTATAGTCACTATTGTTGGGTTGCCACCTGTTTTCATATCCACTGACATTAACCAGCTTGACCCTCCGGCTACACAATCATCATTTATTGGGGTCATGGTATTAAAAAAGATAACACCTGCCATTTCAAAAGCCTCAACGATCACCCGTTCGCCTGATTCAGGTAAATTGATAAACCAGCCTGAATCGTCTTCATAATCAACATCATTAGAGGATAAAACCCTGAAATTAATCTCGTTAATATCTTTAAATGTTTGTTCAACAAGGTCTTTTTGTTTTACCTTCTTAGCTATATCACGGATACCGAAATACGTTTGTTGTGCCGTATTTTTTTGATCACCCGTTGCTAGGAATTGACCGGTACCAAAATAGACCATTAAATTAGGCTGATTATCTTTATTGTCTTCAAGCCAGTTTGCATCGGGTTTAACAATTAATGGTTTTTGGGTAATTGGTTGTTTATTACCGGCAGCAAATAGATTTGTTGCTGTCCATTTATTACTTCCACTTACTGAGACATCAAAGGCCCACATATTACCGAATAAATCACCCGCGTAGATTCTGTCTGTGGTGCCATTGCCATCTAAATCAATTAAGGCCGGTTGTGATAGGCCATTTTTATTATTTGGTGAGCCACCTTGAGTTTTTATTTCGACATAATCGCCTTTATCCCATGATCCATCAATGCCTTGTTCAAGATAAATAATCATTAATTTGGCTTGGCCAGAGGCTGAATTATAACCATTACCGACCACCACAGCCCATTGGCCATTATTCATCATAGTGACTTGCGGTTGGCCAAAGATAAAACCAAGATCTTTATCGTCTTTATCGTCTTTATCGTCTTTATTGTCTTTGCCAGTAAACTCCCATAAAACCGTATTTTTAGCAGACGATTGCGTATTGCTAAATTGACTTGGATCAGTGATATCTAAAGCAAATAAACCACGGCCACCGGCACCAAGCGCACCGACTAAGACGGTTCGCCATGCTTTTCCTGTTGTCGAGGGTGTGTCAATAAATACATCGGTGGCACTGAGTTCACCATCAACATAAGCATGATGACGGTAGTCATTTTCAGTTAAATAATGTAAACCAGAATTGTCTAAGCTTGACGCGGGTGAGCTAGGTGCATAAGCTAAAATTTCTTCACCACTATCAGCTGAAAAACCATGTAAAAAACCGTCATTAGCGCCAACATAAACGACTTCTTCACGCGGTTTTTTTTCTAATTTTGCTTGATAACTTGAATATTTATTGGCACCACCAAACAAGGACCCATCAGGCCAATTTGAATTAGGTGTACCAACAAAAACAGGGGCAGAATTGATAATATCGCCTAAGCGACTAGAACGTAGTCGAGTATTTTTTTTACCCTCCTGACTTCGATCACCACGCAGAAAATCTAGTCTTTGTTTGCTGGCAGTGTAAGGGGAGGTATCAACACTGTGATTAAAGTTAACCGTGAGGTCGGTTTGCATGGCTGCCGATAGTTGAGGTTTGTTAGTATTGTCGTTAAATAACACGCCATTATTTTTGTTGTCACTGTCTTTTCCCCAGGTATAGATAATACGATCCTTGATCATATCGCCATCACTGCGTTGATCTAATTTTTCGCCTGCATTCCATGAATTTTTCTCAGTGGCAGGCTTAATATTGCCATTGCTTGGATTTAAACTAAAAGACTGTAAGTTTCCTGACCAGCTGGCTGAATCAAAGTGAGCAAAAAATAATCTAGTATCTGCAGATAAGGTGTCTGAATTAAATGCCACGGCCGAGGCGCTACCTTGACGTTGTTCAATGCCTTTAATTGCACCATCTAATTCGTTGATCAATACATCAGCACGACTGGCTGATAGGAATTTACCACGGCCGTTATAGGCCGCATGGCGGAGATCATCGATTCTATTGATAGTACCTGTACCAGCGGTCCAATCAAAATTCGCGGTTCGATCAATAGGATCGTTTTTAATATCACCTACTGCACCAAAAGCGATGCCAAAGGTGACTAAATGTTGTTGATTGTTTTCATCGAGATTAAGTTTATTATCGCCTTTTTGCACGGGTACTTTATTGTCTAGTGCAAGTGACAAGTCGGTTTTATACCATTTCATGGCAATATCTGCCAGGCGGTCTTTTTCATTATCTTGGTGAGCGGGAAAAACAAATAGATTATCACTACTTTTATCTTGGTGGTCTGCAGGAGTGAACTTATCATCTTCCTGATAAACGCCATCCGTCATCAACATAACCACGTTTTGTTGGCACATGCCACCTTTATCCGCAGGCAAAATAGGACTTGTGGCATCACCAATATTCAGCGCTTTAGGCGTTGCTGTTGCCGCATTAAAATAAAGGCCGACATTATCCAAGGCTTCTCGTAACGGGGTGCCTCCATCAGAGTCTATGTTGACAATCTGTTCTAGCAATGCAGCCTTATTTTTCGGTTGGGTCATATCTTTTATTTCAAGTCCAACACCATTATTGCTATGTATTGTTGCCATGCCCATGCGAGCACTACTGGAGGCAATAACTTGGCTGACGGCAGCTTTAGTTGTGTATTCTTTTTTACGGTAATAAGCAAACCAATTGGCAAAGTTGATTTGTTGTTTTGTTGTTGCTAATGAATCGGCGCGTACCCAACCCGGGTCAGATGCATTAATTGGGCATTCCCCCAGATCATAAAAACCGTTGCCATTTTTATCTTGCCATGTCACTACTGGTGCAGCAGAAAGATCAACGGTGCCTACATCCTCAGATTCAACATCAAAGTCTTCACCAAAAATAATGTCGCTATCTAGGACTCGCGGATTAACCCAAACCTTTTTAAGGTCAACCATATCTGGATAAGGGCTATTTTCCCTTGGTATAGTAGCCTGCCAAGGGAGATAAGTGAACGCTGGGTTATAGGCTAATAAGTTAGCGCCATTGCACCAAGAAAGCCAACTAAACCTAGATGTTCCAGGAGTTGAGTCGAAATCACTTGAAACAAAACTACCATTTGTGGCGGTCATATCCCTATTTGCTAATACACCTTGCATACTACCTGAATCATCCAGCATAAACATGATATTGGGCTGAATAGCTGGCGCTATAAATAAGGGGGTTTGTGAGATTGTGCCGGGCGCCGCCAACAGTGTGATGGCATGGCTACACAATAGGGATAATGTGCTGAGAATAAATAGTGGGTGTTTCATGTGAGTTCCTCCATGGATTTTGATATGTCGAACACCGCTTTCTTAGATAAGAATATATGTTCGTCGGCTACTTCCTGTAGTCCGTGTTTTTATTATCAAAATAATTTAACGGTTACTGCTTCACTATCTAAGTGAAAATAATGTTAATCATGTTGACAATATGTCCATTTGTATACCTTGTATGCAAATAGTATGGCCTGACTCCGCAGACCTATTTGTTCTTAATAATAAGCTATTTACAGATTGTTGTCTTGTTTGCTTCGATTATTTTTTTCTATTTTTAGCCCTAGCCTGCTGTTGTTTTTTTTCTTGCTTGTTAAATTCTTGTTTAGAAATGATGGTTAAATCACTAATAATGAGTTGTTCTTTGTAAGTGGTGTATACGTGGTATTTGACATAGCTGCCTTGTTTCAACTTGCTACGTTTAATATCAATGATTGCCTTATTTTTGCTATCAAAAAACTGGCTATTATTATCGTAAATATAATAATAGTCTTCGATGGCAAGTTGAGAGGCTTGGAGATCAAACCCATCAAATCGACCGTAAAAGGAGTAGTCAACAGGGCTTCCAGGTGAGGGGATCTCAACTGCATATACAGTAAAAGAAGCTAGAATTGAGAGTAGCGATATAAAAATAAGTGTGAGTTTGTTTTTCATTGTTTATCCTTAATTATTGATTAACTGAATCCATGATTGGCGTTCACCTATGGGTATTTCTCCTGGCAGTACTCTGTCATCAGGCTTGTCGAAGCCGGCATTACCATTCGAAGCATCATTACCAGTAGAACTATTAGGGCCAGGACTATTATCGGTACCGGAGGTATAACCGATATTGACACCATTATTGGTGCCTAAAACTGAGGTTTTAGAAGCAATACCATAGTCAAAACGTTCACCTGCTAATAGGTGGTCATCGTCGATGTTTAATATACGGTCACGACTATAATCAAAGGCAACAATGGTCGGATTACCGCCCGTCTTCATATCTACCGACATTAACCAGCTTGTTCCCCCTGCATCACAATCTTCATCTTTGGGGGTCATAGTATTAAAAAATATAATGTCCGCCAGTTCAAAGGCTTCAACCACCACGCGCTCACCTGATTCAGGCAAGTTTATAAACCAGCCAGATTTAGTTTCATAATCAATATCATTTTTTGTTAATACACGAGTATCGAGCTCGGGAGCGGCAATAAAGGTCTGTTCAACAAGAACGTTTGCAGCTACGCTAGACCCTGAATCTCTGATGCCATAATACGTTTGCTGCGTGATGCTTTTTTGATCGCCATTGGCAAGGTATTGACCGGTGCCAAAATAAACCATCATATTGGGTGAATTGGTATTTGAATCTTCAAGCCAGTTGGCATCAGGTTTCACCACTAATGGTTTTACAGTGATCGGTTTTGTATTACCGGCAGCAAATAATGCTGAACCACCATGGCCAACTTTCCAGTCGATGCTATTACTCTCTGATAGATCAAAAGCCCACAGATTGCCAAACAGATCACCGGCATAGACTCTATCTGTCGTGCCATTACCATCTAAATCAATTAGCGCGGGTTGTGATAGACCATTTTTATTGAGCGCTGTGCCTTGTCCGGTATCAACTTTTACATAATCACCTGCTGTCCAAGCTCCATCGATTCCTTGTTCAAGATAAATGATCATTAATTGTGCACTGCCTGAGCCGCTGGCATTATAACCATTGCCTACCACCACAGCCCATTGGCCATTATTCATCATTGCAACTTGTGGTTGACCCAAGATAAAACCAAGATCAGCATCATTTCCATCTGTAAACTCCCATAAAACAGTATTTTCAGCAGAATTTTGATCGTTGATAAATTGACTTGGATCGGTGATATCTAATGCAAATAGACCACGGCCACCGGCACCAAGAGCACCGGCTAAGACGGTTCGCCATGCTGCTGTTCCAGAAGGACTTGTTTTAATAAACACATCAGTGGCACTGAGTTCACCATCAACATAAGCACGATGATGATAGTCAGTCTCGGTTAAATAATGTAAACCAGAATTATCTAAGCTTGAGGCCGGTGAACTAGGTGCATAAGCTAAAATTTCTTGACCATTATCGGCTGAAAAACCATGTAAAAAACCATCATTGGCACCGACATAAACCACTTCTTGACGAGGAGTAGCCTGTAATCCTGCTTGGTATGTAGAATATTTTTTTGCACCACCAAAGAGGGCGCCATCAGGCCAGTTTGAATTGGGTTCAGCAACAAAAATGGGGGCAGAATTAATGATGTCACCTAAGCGACTAGTGCGTTGTCGGGTATTATTTATACCTTCCTGACGTGTATCACCACGAAGAAAATTTAATCTTTCTTGGCTGGCAGAAAAAGGCGTGGTATCGACACTGTGATCAAAGTTGATATTTAGGTCGGCTTGCATGGCCGCTGTTGTTTGCGGATCGCTGATATTTGAATTAAATAAAACACCATTATTTGTGCCGCTGCTATCTTTTCCCCACGTATAGATAATACGATCATTGAGCATATCGTCATTACTGCGTTTATCTAATTGTTCGGCAGCATTCCATGAATTACTGGTATTGATAGCACCTGTGCTTGCATCGAGTTCAAAAGACTGAAGGTTTCCTGTCCAGCCAACAGAATTAAAGCCAGCAAAAAATAATTTAGTATCAGAAGATAAAACACCCATATTGAGAGCCACTGAAGATCCGCTACCTTTGCGTTGTTCGATGCTTTTAATCGCCCCATCTAATTCATTGATCAATACATCAGCACGACTGGCAGATAAGAACTTACCGCGGCCGTTATAGGCCGCATGGCGGAGATCATCGATTCTATTAATCGTGCCATAATCAAATGTATCTGGTCTTGGTCCACCACCTGTCCAATCAAAGGGGATAGTTCGATCAACAGGGTCGTTGTTAATTCTGCCATTTGCATCAAAAGCGATGCCAAAAGTGACTAAATGTTGTTGATTGTTTTGATCCAGATTGAGTTTATTATCGCCTGTTTGCACCGGCACTTTATTGGCTAGTGGTGATAAGTCAGTTTTATACCATTTCATGGCAACATCAGCCAACATATCACCTTCTGTATCAAGGTGAGCGGGATACACCAATTTATCGATAAGACTGTCATCTTGATGTTGTATATGAGTAAATTCGGGGTTTTGAGTCCACACACCATCCGTCATCAACATGACAAAGTTTTGTTGACACATACCGCCTTCATCAGCAGGCAAAATAGGACTCGCTGCATTGCCAATATTGAGGTCTGTTGGGGTTGCTGAGGCGGTATCAAAATACAGGCCGACATTATCTAAGGCTTCTCTTAATGGTGTACCGCCAGTAGAGTCGATATTGACAATGTTTTCTAGCAGTGCTGCTTTATTGACCGGTAGAGTCATATCCTTTATTTCAATACCGACATCATTATTTTGATGTAGTGTTGCCATGCCCATTCGAGCACTGCTGGCTGCAATGACCTTGATTATGGCGGCTTTGGTGGTATATTCTTTTTTACGGTAATAAGAGAACCAATTGGCAAAGTTGATTTGTTCAGCTGTTGTCAGTGAATCGGCTCGCACCCAACCCGAGTCAGATGAATGAAGGGGACATTCACCGTTATCATAAACACCATTATTATTGTTATCTTGCCATGTCACCACGGGAGCAGCCGAGATATCGACCGTGCCTTGATCAAATACAGATATAAACTCACCTTCACCTAAGACAAGCCCGGCATCTTTCACTCTTGGATTGATCCAAGCCTGGGTAAGATTGTCCATATTTGGATAAGGCGTATTTTCTCCAGGAATATTGGCTTGCCAAGGAATATAAGTAAGTGCAGGATTATAGGCGAGTAAATTAGCAGGATAACACCAGCTAAGCCAACGTTGTTCTGGGAGGGGGAAATACATGCCTTCAGCGAGGCGATCTTGGTCTGGATCTGTGTCGAAGTAAGCAATTGTGGGAGAAGGAGTTACTGACCCTGTACCGCGTACAGATCCCATCATACTGCCTGAATCATCTAACATAAACATGATATTAGGCTGGATGGCAGGCGCTACAAATAAAGGGGTTTGTGACAGCGTGCCAGGGGCAGCCATAATCGTGACGTGATGACTTGTTAATAACGATAATGTGGCCAGAATAAACAGTGGGCGTTTCATGTGCTCTCCTCCATGGAATTAATTAGTTCGAACGAAGTACTCTTGTAAAATTACTTGGGTTCGACTGCTACCCCCTGTAGCACGAGCGGTTATTCTAAAAAATGTTTGGTCGCCATTGATCGACACTTTTTTGACGACATAACGTGGGTTTTCAGCCAGATTAAAACTGTCTTTTAATGCCGTTTCAGCTGCTTTAGTCCAATCATAGCTGAAGAAATTGGCCGGTTCATCGTGAGCTATATTCAATAAACCATCAGCACCATCATAGACAAGTGCATCAAGCGGATTATCGAGTACAAATTTCTCTGCTACGATTAAGGTAGATTCGGCGGCTTGGAAAGCGCGGCTTTGATCATAGGCGTTGCCGGACATTTTCTCTTCCAGACTATTAACTTGCATGCCTGTTACACCAAGAATTGTCAGTAATAACAGCATAATTAGGCTGATAATTAATACAACGCCAGACTGTCTTTGTTTAGTTATCGAATTATTCATAGATATGTACTCCTTTACAAAAATCTATTACGCACCGCAATGGTCGAGGTAAATACACGTCGTAATCGACGGTCGCCATCCGTTGGCGTGGTCGTGGTTTCAAAGATGGTGTAAGGCATCTTTTGTGTGGTGATATTATTTTCTAAACTAGTCAGTAATAGGCTGATTCTGACAGCCACCACTGTTTTCATTTGAGCAGCAGATAGCCCAGCACTAGAGCTATAGAAGTTGGGTGTATTATCAGCATCACTGTCGACGCCATAACGGATCTGCATCTTTTCTACACCTTCAATCAGCTCTAGTTTATTGCCATTGACCGTTCTAAATAAAGAAGGCTGGTGATTTTTACCGTTTTCAATGGTGTAGTTAATAACGGCAACTTTATAAATTCGTGCACTGCTGTCATATAGTTTATTGAGCGCTTGATCTGCATTACCGGGTCCCTTAGTGACTGTTCCTGAATTATGTTGAAGTTTGTTTTTATTGTCTGCGCCAGCCATAGCAGGATTATTGGTAATTTGAAAAATATCAGCAGAATTACAATCTGAAACAAGTACAACATCATTTTGTTTCAATCCCTTATTATCGGTCACATCTATGTTTGCTGATGCCGTTGCTGCTTGAGAAGCGACAGAAATGCCCGAAAAAGTGGAACCGGTGAGTGTGATTGAATCTGTACCGTCAATAATGTCAGCATCGCTATCATCATTATCTGCACCAACAATGGCATTCGTTATATTGTCAAAGATAGAACCACTGTTTAAATTGTTGTCGATTCTAAGATCTGTATCTGCATTAGCAAATGAACCCATACAGCCCCAGTAGTCGGTCATGCGAATATCGCGAGTGAGAAACTCCATGGCAAAACGACCATTTTCCTGTAGTCGAGAGGCATTTTCTTGGATGCGGTAAGACTGACTACTATTAGTGAACAGCTTGATTGTGCCGCCGGTGATAAAAATACCCAGTACAACGGCAATCATCAATTCGATTAAAGATAGACCTCGTTGTTTTTTAAGTGAATTTTTCATAATTGAAACTTCACTTTGAAGTTAGGATCATCAACATCACCCACTACTTTGCCATCGCGATCTTGATCCCACATGATTGTGACCGTATAGGTTTCGTCAGCAAAGGTGACCGTGGCAGTGCCTGACGGCAACGCTTTAGTTAGTGCTACATTCCATTCATACAAATCATGTTGTGCCATTTGCACTGGAGAACAGCCGCTAGATATACAGCCTGAAACAGCTGTTTTAGTTGATAAATTATTAGTTTGATAACTGTCTTTTGCTTTTATATTTGCACGCATTCTATCCGTCAAATCATAAGCTAATAGCGTGGCCTGACTGCGTACATAGGCATTGTGATTGGTGCTTAATCCTCTTGCTTGCATTGCCGCCAAACCTAATAAACCGGTGGCAACAATGACTAAGGTGATCAATACTTCTAATAGACTGAAGCCCGATTGTTTAATTTGAGTTTTTTTTATAATATTCATGAGCAGTCCACATCGCTTCCATTGCCACTATCAACAATTCCATTGTTACCGTTGTCAATCGCTTTTCTGATTCTGCCGGTGTTGTTTATAATGAGTGCTTTTGCATATTTTTGTGCAGAACTTCGCTGATCACAGAGTGTGAAAGTGCCGGCTTTATTAGCCAAACCACTTGCGCGATAGCTGATTTTTCCGTCGTTATTAAATTTGAGTTTAAGGCTGCCTGATAAGGTGTCTTGGATACGTAATATTTCTTCACCATCATCTTTGGCGTCATTGTCACTATTATTATCTACGAAGACGATCCAGCCATTATCTGAGCTATCCCAATCACCGGCGGCACAGTTTTCTTGATCGGTACTTTTACATAGGGTGATGGTTGCATTGCGTTTAATTGCTTCACTGCGGGCGACACTTAATGAGGTATTTAGCTCATTAATTTGTGTGACCATACGGTTGTTGGCAATGATATTTGAAAAGTTAGGAGCTGCGAGTGTGGCTAGGATGGCAGCGATTGCCAAGGTGACCATTAACTCGAGTAGGGTAAAACCTGCGTGCGTGTGTATGTTTCTAATCATTAGAAATACTCTCTTATCCTTAAGAGATTTCTTTATATAACTAATTTATTTTTAATTCAAGCTTTTCTTTTCTTTTCTAGAACTACATCACAGATTAACACGAGCCAGAGGTGTAATGAGAATCACCAATCAGCGATAATATAAGGGGGAAGTTGTTTTACTAAAGTTTTTAGCTTTATTTATTTGTAAAGCTGTAGCTATCAACAAAAATGCGCTATCAATTTACAAAATAATAACTAAGGCGTATGCTTGAACTATCAAAGCAAATTCGAAGGAGTAATCTATGGAAATTCCAGGTATTGCACCATTAAGTGGTCAGCCTACTTTGACAAATCCCGTGAGTCGTGAAACCGCCTTAGAAGGTCGTCAAACACAAGCTCAAGATACAAGTGAGACGCAAAATACGGTGACGGCGAGAGAGCAGTCATCAACGACCGTGAGTAGTGCTGAAGTTGTTAGTCAGACGGAAGAAACTGCCGCAACAGGATTTGATACCAACAATCCTGGCGCAAGTATAGATATCACCGCATAAGCATATAGGACGTTTAAATGGCTGTACCGATTATTTCAGATGATCCACTTTATCGTCTATTACGTGAAGGCAAAGTGGCCGAATTTAATCAGCGCATTGCAGCTGGAGAAAAAGCGAACTTAATTGGTGTGGATTTTCGCCATATTAATTTGTCAGGCTTGATTACCCAAGGTCTAGATTTTTCCAATAGCTATTTTCGTCAAGCAGATTTACGTGGTGTCGACTTTTCGAACTGTGACAGTTTAGAAGGTGCAAGTATTCATGGCGCCAAGATTTCAGGTGCTTACTTTCCTAGAGAAGTTCGCGCTGAAGAATTGCTACTGTCTTTAGAGCACGGAATTCGACTTCGTTACAATACTTAAAGGCTAGCTCTTCGAAAGGATTTAATCTTCTGCTTTCTTGGGTAGCCAACGCGAACACAACAATCCCAGTTCAAATAATAGCCAAACAGGTAATGCCAAAAGGGTTTGTGAGATCACATCTGGTGGTGTCAGTAACATGCCAATCACAAATGCTCCCACGATGATGTAAGGTCGCTTTTCACTTAAACTTTCTACGCTAGATGCACCCGTCCAGATAAGCACTAATGTGGCGATAGGTACTTCAAATGCGACACCAAAAGCAAAAAATAATTTCAACACAAAATCTAAATAACTACTGATATCAGTCATCACAGCAACACCTTCTGGTGCAGCTTGAGTTAAAAATCCAAATACCAAGGGAAAGACAACGTAATAGGCAAAAACAATGCCTAAAAAGAATAGCAGTGTGCTGGCCAGCAGCAAGGGGAACACCAGTTTACGTTCATTGTCGTAAAGGCCTGGTGCAATAAATGCCCATAATTGAAATAACAATACCGGGATGGCCAATAATATCGCAACACTTAAGGTGAGTTTAAACGGAATTAAAAAGGGTGATGCAACTTCGGTCGCAATCATGGTGCTGGTGTCGGGCAGATGGCGTAATAATGGTTCTGATAAAAAATGATATAAATCATTTGAAAAAGGCAATAAACAGGCCGCAATAATCAGCACGGCTAACACCCCCCGTAGCAGGCGATCACGTAATTCTATCAGGTGAGAAATCAACGGTTGCTGATTATCCGTCGACATTATTATCCTTTGTCACTTTGTTGTCAGGATCTAAAGACAGTGTTTCACTGAGATCGGGCATATCTACCGTTTTATTGAGTGCTTGTTTGAGTTCTTCTGCACGTAACTCACGTGAAATTTCACTACGGATGGACTGTACCGATGCATTGGCTTTACCCACCCATAATCCAACAACACGAATTAATTTGGGTAGACGTTCAGGGCCAACCACCACCAGTGCGACGATGGCAATAAGTAGTAATTCCCAAAAACCAATGTCAAACACAGTATTTAACTCGAGTGCTTATCTTTTTCAGTGTTTTTGCTCTCTACGCTATCATCACTGTGGCTGATCGATGTGTCATCGTTATTGACCGTATCTTCGCCTTCACGAACTGATTGTTTGAAACTTTTAATGGCACTACCTAAATCACCACCTAAAGAACGTAATTTTTTAGTACCAAACAATAAAATAATGATGATTAAAACAATGAGTAATTGCCAAACGCTAATGCCGCCGAATCCCATGGTTTTCTCCTAGTTAAAGCCGGGTAGGCCTTGGCCACCCAAAATATGAATATGTAAATGAGCTACTTCTTGACCGCCGCCTGGTCCGGTATTAATAATGGTTCTAAAACCGGTGTCTAGGCCTTGCTCACGAGCAAGCAGTGGTAATTTGAGCATCATATGTGCAATCAGTGTTGAATGTTCGGTGTTTAAGTCATCAAGGCTATCAAGATGAGTTTTAGGGGTAACTAATAAGTGTACCGCTGCTTTGGGTTGGATATCTTTAAAGACAAAGATCTGATCATCTTCATATACTTTGTCAGAGGGGATATCACCGGCAATAATTTTACAAAAAAGGCAGTCAGACATTATTTGTTTCCTCTACTTTCTTTTTCTTCAATTCCTGACAGGCCAAAGCGTCGATCGAGCTCATCAAGAATAACTTGTGGGCTGATGTCATTGTGAGCTAAAAGTACTAAGCTATGAAACCATAAGTCTGCAGTTTCGTAGATGATTTCATCACGATCGCCACCTTTACCAGCAATAACAGTCTCTGTTGCTTCTTCACCCAGCTTTTTGAGGATAGTGTCTGTCCCCTTATGATATAAACTGGCAACATAAGAACTGTCTGGATCAGCATTTTTACGTGCTTCCAAAACTTCAGCTAACTTATTTAGTACGTCGCTCATTTATACATCTCTTTAGGGTCTTTTAGCACGTTTTCAGTAGTTGTCCATTGGCCATCAATGAGTTGTTGATAAAAACAGTGATGACGACCAGTATGACAGGCTATGCCACCCTTTTGCACAACTTCAATTAATATAGCATCATTATCACAATCTAAACGGAGTGATTTAATTTGTTGTTGATTGCCTGACTGTTCACCTTTATGCCACAATTTTTGGCGAGAGCGTGACCAGTAAACAGCATGACCTGTCTCAACAGTCAGCTGTAAAGACTCTTTGTTCATCCATGCTAAAGTAAGTACTTGCTTTGTTTCAAACTCTTGTGTGATGACAGGAGCTAGACCAGCCTCATTCCATTTAACGTGGTCTAAAAAATCCATTAAAGTCTAACCTCAATGCCTTGGCTGGCCATTTGTTGTTTGGCCTCTTCTACTGTGTGTTCACCAAAATGGAAGATACTCGCTGCTAGTACGGCATCAGCGCGACCAATTTTCACACCATCAGTTAAATCTTGTAATTCACCTACACCACCAGAAGCAATAACAGGAACAGCTACGGCATCACTGACTGCTTGAGTAAGCTCTAAATCAAAACCAGATTTGGTGCCATCTTTATCCATGCTGGTAAGCAATAATTCACCTGCGCCAAGATCAACCATCTTTTTAGCCCATTCGATAGCATCAATACCTGTTTCTTTACGACCGCCATGGGTGAATATTTCCCAGCGTGGTGGCTCAGCTTCAGCAGAAACACGTTTCGCATCAATGGCCACAACAATACATTGGGAGCCAAATTTTTCGGCAGCTTCACGGACAAAGTCGGGATTGCTAACGGCGGCAGAGTTAATTCCGACTTTATCTGCACCGGCATTAAGCATGCGACGAATATCATCAACAGTACGGATGCCACCACCAACGGTAAGTGGGATGAATACTTGGCTGGCAACGGCTTCAACAACATGTTCCATGGTGTCACGGTTATGATGCGTTGCGGTAATATCTAAAAAGGTGATTTCATCAGCACCTTGTTGATCATAACGTTTGGCAACTTCAATCGGATCACCAGCATCACGAATATCAACAAATTGCACGCCTTTTACGACACGACCATTATCGACATCAAGGCAAGGAATAATGCGTTTGGCGAGTCCCATTTTATTTATAATCTCGTGGCGGGTTAAGGCGGTCAGCTAATGCTTGGCCTTCAGCTAAATCAATTGTGCCTTCATAAATAGCACGACCTACAATGGCACCCGTAACGCCTTCACTTTCGTAATGACATAGGGCTTTAACATCATTGTAATCAGTCACGCCACCTGAAGCGATAACAGGGATATTAATTGCACGCGCTAAGTCACGTGTTGACTCTAGGTTAACACCTTGCATCATGCCATCACGGCTAATATCTGTGTAGATAATTGCTTCAACACCATCTTGCTCAAAGTGTTTGGCAATATCTGTTACATCGTGATGAGATAGTTTTGACCAGCCATCAATAGCTACTTTGCCATCTTTGGCATCTAAGCCAACAATAATATGACCTGGGAATTCGGCACAAATATCACCCACAAAGTGAGGAGCGTTGACCGCTTTTGTACCAACAATAACGTAGCGAACACCCGCTTCTAAATAGGTTTGAATGGTTTCTTCATCACGAATACCGCCACCAATTTGCACATCAAGATCAGGAAACTCTTTACAGATATCATGAATAATATTGGCATTAACGGGTTTACCTGCAAATGCGCCATCAAGATCAACCATATGCAAACGTTTTGCACCGGCTTCCACCCATTGTCTGGCAACAGCCAGTGGGTCTTTTGAGAAGACAGTGTTGTCTTCCATTATCCCTTGACGTAAACGGACACAGTGACCTTCTTTCAGATCAATGGCAGGGATTAATAACATAAGGAGTTCTCCATATTTTTCAGGCGATTTAGGACTGACCGTCCCAAGTTAAAAAGTTTTCTAATAGTTTTAGGCCAACATGTTGGCTTTTTTCCGGATGAAATTGCACGGCAAATAGATTGTCTTTAGCAATGGCAGCACAAAAACTATTTGGGTATTGGCTGGTAGCCGCGATGACAGTCTGATCATCAGGTGCTACAAAGTAACTATGAACAAAGTAGAAGCGACTGTCTTGCTCAATGCCATTCCATAAGGGGTGATCTGTTGTGTGTCGAACTTGATTCCAACCCATATGCGGCACTTTTAGATGCTCGCCATTATCGGCTGGTGCAATATTAAAATGACTTACTTCACCAGCAATAATATCGAGACCTTCAGTGCCATTATTTTCTTCACTATGGCGCAGCAAGGCTTGCATGCCTAAGCAGATCCCTAAAACAGGTTTTCCGCTAGTAATGACCTCACGAAGCACATCATCTAATTTTAGACGCTTTAGCTCGGCAACACAGTCTCGTATGGCGCCAACACCTGGAAAGATGACATGGCTAGCGCCAAGTATGCGAGCGGGATCTGCTGTCACTTCAACTGCAACACCCTTGGCAACGGTTTCTAATGCTTTTGAGACAGAGCGTAAATTGCCCATGCCATAATCGATCACAGCTATGTGACTCATAATTATCTCGAGTTTTCGTATATTTAAAAGATTATTTTACTTAATAAAAAGCGAACTTGATACGACAAAAAGCTATAAGGCGCCTTTCGTTGACGGTAATTGCTCTAATGCGCGTTGATCAAGGGTCACTGCCATGCGTAATGCGCGGCCAAATGCTTTAAAAATTGTTTCAGCAATATGGTGGGCATTACGGCCCTTGATTGAGTCTATATGTAAGGTTAGACCAGCATGGTTGACTAAACCTTGGAAGAACTCATAAAACAAATCAACATCAAATTCGCCAATCTTGTCGCGATTAAAGTTAACGTCAAATTCTATGCCTGGGCGACCTGATAAATCTAAAACAACACGTGACAAAGCTTCATCTAGCGGAACATAGGCATGCCCGTAACGAGTCACCCCTTTTTTATCACCTAAGGCTTTTTTCAGTGCAAGACCTATCGTAATGCCGGTATCTTCAACGGTGTGGTGGTCATCAATATGCAAGTCACCTTGCGCTTTAATATTAAGATCAAATAAACCATGGCGGGCAATTTGTTCCATCATATGATCAAGAAAAGGTACGCCTGTTTCAGCGTTAAATTTTCCACTACCATCAAGGTTTAAACTTACCTCAATTTGAGTTTCAAGCGTATTACGCGTAACCGTTGCGGTACGAGAAGTCATGATCTTTCCTGATATCAGAAATAAATAAACATAATAACTGTTTCGGAGACGGGTTTGAAGGGGTATCATTAGCAGCTACTAATAGTTAGGACGTGTAATGGCCCAATCAAACAATGTAACGCCACTGTTTAAAGACCTTGCAAAGATCGAACATGATCACGTTGCATGTCAAGATTGCTCGCTTTACCGCCTATGTTTACCATTGGGTTTACATAATAAAGACCTTAATAAATTAGATCAGATTATTAAACGTAGCCAGAGCTATAAACGAGGCCAGTCGCTTTTTTCTGCGGAAAAGGCCTTCAAGTCTTTATATGTTGTGCGTTCAGGTTCGTTCAAAACAACAGTTTCAGCAAGTAATGGTCGAGAGCAAGTAACGGGTTTTTACTTCCCTGGTGAGTTTATTGGTTTAGATGCTATTCACCATGAATCTTATCAATCAACAGCAAAAGCACTAGAAAGTAGTAGTGTGTGTGAATTGCCTTACGATAGCTTGCAAGAAATCGGCAAGGAAATGCCACAACTACAAATCCAATTATTAACGCGCTTAAGCAAAGAGCTTGCCGGTGATAAGAGTTTGATGTTGTTATTAGGTAAAAAAACATCGAAAGAAAAGCTCGCTACTTATTTACTGTCTTTATCAAAACGGTTTCATGACCGTGGTTTTTCTGCCACTGATTTTCAACTGAGCATGTCTCGGGGTGATATTGCCAATCATCTTGGTTTAGCCGTAGAAACAGTGAGTAGAATCTTCACCAGTTTTCAAGACGATGGTTTGATTTCTATCGCAGGGAAAGAGATTTCATTGCAAGACATGGATAAATTAAAGGCATTATGTGGCTAAAAAACCACAAATAACAGTAGTTTAAGCGCCAATGTTAATAAAAAACGTCAATATCCTTGCAGAATTAGAGGATAAGACTAAAATTACCACACAATATTGATCTAGATCATGGTTATTAATCCCAAAGCCCGTATGATCTGCACAATAATATTTTTCGAACACTGTAATTTTTGGAGAAACACAAGATGAAAGCAACAAAACTTGCGATTGCGCTATTAGCCGCAACAGGTATTTCAGCAATTGCTACACCAGTAATGGCGTATGAAGCAGGCGACTGGTTAGTTCGTGGTCGTATTATCAACGTTAACCCTAACGATAGCAGTGGTGATTTGTTTGTTAACAATGCAAGTGCTGGGCCAGGCGTTACTGTTGACTCTGATACAGTGCCTGAATTAGATATCACTTACATGGTTAATCGTAACTGGGGTGTTGAGTTAATTTTAGGTTACTCTAAACATACTGTGACAGCTGATAGAGATGTAGCTGCTTTTGGCGATGTAATTGATGCAAAAGCATTACCACCAACATTAACATTACAATATCATTTTGCACCTGACTCAAATATTCGCCCATATATTGGTGCAGGTATTAACTATACCTACTTCTTTGATGAAGAAGTTGCTGGTACAGCACTACAAAATCCAAATGGAAACGATAGTATCAAGTTAGAAAGCTCATGGGGGCTAGCTGCACAAGCGGGCGTAGATATTGCGATCAATGAAGACTGGTTTGTTAACTTAGATGTGAAATACATCGATATTGATACAACTGCACATTTCAGCAATATTATTGGTGATGGTAATACTGCTCGAATTGATGCTGATATTGATCCTGTTGTTTGGGGTGTAGGTATCGGTCGTAGTTTCTAAGCATAACTTCTTAGAAAGTTAGATATAAAAATACCCTCAAGCGAGGGTATTTTTTTGCCTGCTGTTTATGGTTTAGATAAGACTGATATTAGATATTATGTAGGTGTGACTTTAGTCGCAGATAGAGGCCTAAGAAGAATTAAGGTTTGTTGAGTTGCTGATAGCAAGTGTTGGAATGAATTCCAACCTACAGAAGGATGCTTTATCTCTTAAACCCCAAACACCCTTCATAGCAAAACCTGTAGGTGTGACTTCAGTCGCACATGGAGGCCTAAAGAGAATTAAGGTTTATTGAATTGTTTATGCTTAGTGTTGGGATAAATCCCAACCTACAGCCCGACCAGATCAGCCTTTGTTCTTTATTTCTCTCTCTGTGCTGAATAGTCGAGTAACAACTAATCTCTTAAATCCAACACATCCTGCATATCAAATAAACCGGACTCTTGTTTCATTAACCAGCTAGATGCTCGCATGGCACCCAATGCAAAGGTCATACGGCTTGAAGCTTTATGGGTAATCTCAACTCGTTCGCCTTCATCGGCAAACATGACGGTATGATCTCCCACTATGTCGCCAGCACGGACTGTAGCAAAACCAATGGTTTTACGATCACGTTCACCGGTTCGGCCTTCACGACCATAAACAGCACATTCTTTTAGGTCACGACCTAGGGCATCAGCAACAACTTCACCCATACGTAAAGCTGTACCTGAAGGTGCATCTACTTTATGACGATGGTGTGATTCCATTATTTCGATATCGACATCGTCACCTAATACGCGAGCAGCAATATCTAATAATTTAAGTGTCAGGTTTACGCCGACACTCATATTAGGCGCTAAGACCATAGAAACTTGCTGGGCAGCTTGTTCAATGGTTTGTTTTTGTTCTGCAGAGAAGCCTGTTGTTCCAATCACAAGGTGACAGTTATTAGCTGTACAGTGTGGTAATAAAGCCATGGTGACTTCAGGTAAGGTGAAATCAATAATGACATCAGAAACGACGGTTGCAGCGGCAACATCAGCAGTTAGAACAACACCTAATGTACCAACACCGGCTAATTCACCAGCATCTGCACCAATTAAGCTTGATTCAGCTCGATCAACTGCGGCACTAAGTTCCAGACCTTCTGTTTGTTCAACAGCCTGAATTAGGCATTTACCCATTCGTCCTGCTGCACCATTAATTGCTATACGTGTTGCCATGTTTATTAATCCTACGTGAAATTAGTTCTACATCGTCATCCCAGTAGCTTTAAGCTGGGATCCAAATTATACAGTATAGATTCCCGCTAAAAGCGTGCGGGAATGACAAAAAGTTAAAAAGCATGCGGGAATGACAGGAGGCTTAGTCAAAAAACTTTTTAACACCATCTAACCATGAACTATGTTTTGGACTGTGTTTGCTACGACTGCCTTGTAAGGTTTCATCAAACTCTTGCAACAATACTTTTTGTTTTTTAGATAATTTAACAGGCGTTTCGATAATCACTCGGCACATTAAATCACCAACAGCACCACCACGAACAGATTTTATACCTTTACTACGTAGGCGGAATTGTGTGCCAGTTTGTGTGCCTTCTGGTACTTTCAAGCTAGCCTTGCCATTAAGTGTTGGTACTTCAACTTCACCACCTAAGCTTGCAGTTACAAAGCTTAATGGGACATCACAGTACAAATTGCTACCATCACGGGTGAAAACATCATGTCGTTTCACTTGGACTTCGACATAAAGGTCGCCTGGTCCTGCACCACCTGTTCCGGCTTCGCCTTCACCTGATAGGCGAATTCGGTCACCTGTATCAACACCTGCAGGTACTTTAACAGAGAGAGTTTTATGTTCTTGAACCTGACCTTCACCATGACAATCGCCACAAGGATCGCTGATCATTTGGCCTGTGCCATGACAGTGTGGACAAGGTTGCTGAACTTGGAAGAAACCTTGTTGCATGCGAACCTGACCATGACCGCCACAGGTTGTACATGTAACTGGCTTAGTACCTTTTTTAGCACCACTACCACTACATGTGTCACATTCAACACTGACTGGAATGCGGATCTTCACGGTTGTGCCTGCAACGGCATCTTCTAATGACAGATCTAGGTGATAACGAAGGTCTGCACCGCGATAGTTTTGTCTACCACCGCCGGATGCACCGAAGATGTCATTAAATACATCACCAAACACATCACTAAAACCACCGCCGCCACGTTGACCTCCACCAGATTGGTCGACACCAGCATGACCAAATTGATCGTAAGCAGCACGTTTTTGTGCATCAGATAATATTTCGTAGGCCTCTTTCGCTTCTTTGAAATGCGCTTCAGCATCAGCATTATCAGGATTACGATCGGGATGGTATTTCATTGCCATGCGACGGTAGGCTTTTTTAATTTCAGCTTCCGTTGCGGTACGTGATACGCCCAGTGTTTCGTAAAAGTCTTCTTTTGCCATTTTTATCTACCTAACTCACTCTTTACTGATTTTAAGTGTAGGTCGGCATTTTAATCCGACATTGTTGGACTAAAGTCCAACCTACTCTGTCTTTGTAATTTAATGTAGGTCGGTGTTTAACCCGACATGCGGACTAAAGTCCAAGCTACTGTCTTTGCAGCTGCATGTAGGTCGGTGTTTAACCCGACATGCGGACTAAAGTCCAAGCTACTGTCTTTGCAACTGCATGTAGGTCGGTGTTTTAACCCGACATGTTGGACTAAAGTCCAAGCTACGAAGCTTATATGCTAAATACAACAAAACAGACGCAAGGGAAACCTTACGTCTGCTAGTTGTGGATTTACTAAATAACCTATTTAAAGATTATTTTTTATCGTCGTCTACTTCTTCAAACTCAGCATCAACAACATCATCAGCTGCTTCAGCAGAAGCTTCGCCTTCAGGTGCTGCACCCGCTTCTGCATTTTCTGCATAAGCTTGTTCTGCTAATTTGCCTGACGCTTCAGTCAATGCCGTTGTTTTAGCTTCGATATCATCTTTATCTTCGCCTTTAACTGCTTCTTCTAATGCTTCAACGGCTGCTTCAATCTTCACTTTTTCATCTGCATCTAACTTATCGCCTAAATCAGTGATAGATTTCTTAGTTGAGTGAATAAGCGCATCAGCAGCATTACGTGCCGTTACTAATTCTTGGAACAAACGATCTTCTTCAGCATGTACTTCAGCGTCTTGAACCATTTTTTCAACTTCTTCATCAGACAAGCCACTAGAAGCTTTAATGACGATAGATTGCTCTTTACCCGTTACTTTATCTTTAGCAGATACGTTCAAGATACCGTTAGCATCAATATCAAATGTTACTTCGATTTGTGGCTGACCACGTGGTGCAGGTGGAATATCAGATAAATCAAAACGGCCTAATGACTTGTTACCAGATGCAACTTCACGTTCACCTTGAAGAACATGAATCGTTACTGCTGGTTGGTTGTCATCTGCTGTTGAGAATGTTTGGTTCGCTTTGGTTGGGATAGTTGTATTTTTCTCAACTAACTTCGTCATCACGCCGCCCATTGTTTCGATACCTAGGCTTAATGGTGTTACATCAAGTAATAAGACATCTTTAACATCACCCGCTAATACTGCCGCTTGGATTGCTGCACCAGAAGCTACTGCTTCATCAGGGTTCACATCTTTACGAGGTTCTTTGCCGAATAATTTTTCTACAGCAGCTTGTACCATTGGCATACGTGTTTGACCACCCACCAAGATAACATCATCAATTTCAGATAAAGATAAACCTGAATCTTTGATTGCTTGTTTACAAGGCGCCAAACTACGTTCAACTAAATCTTCAACTAAAGATTCTAATTTAGCTCGTGTTAAACGCACTTCCATATGTTTAGGACCAGACGCATCTGCCGTTACATACGGTAGGTTGATATCTGTTTGTTCGCTCGAAGATAATTCGATTTTTGCTTTTTCAGCAGCATCTTTTAAGCGTTGTAATGCTAAAGGATCATTTGATAAATCAATACCTTGGTCTTTCTTGAATTCATCAACTAAGAACTCAATAACACGTTGGTCAAAATCTTCACCACCTAAGAATGTATCACCATTTGTTGATAATACTTCAAACTGGTGTTCGCCTTCGATATCTGCAATTTCGATAACAGAAACGTCAAATGTACCACCACCTAAGTCATAAACAACAATAGTAGAATCACCACGTTTTTTATCCATACCATAAGCAAGTGCTGCTGCTGTTGGCTCGTTGATAATACGTTTGATTTCTAGGCCAGCAATTTTACCTGCATCTTTCGTTGCTTGACGTTGTGAGTCATTGAAGTAAGCGGGAACGGTTACTACGGCTTCTGTTACATCTTCACCCAAAAAGTCTTCTGCGGTTTTTTTCATTTTCATCAAAACACGAGCAGATACTTCAGGTGGCGCCATTTTCTTACCATTAGCGTCAACCCATGCATCACCATTATCCGCTTCAGCAATTGTGTAAGGCACCATGTCGATATCACGTTGCACAACATCATCTTTAAACTTACGGCCAATTAAACGCTTGATAGCGAACAATGTGTTTTTAGGGTTTGTTACTGCCTGACGTTTAGCTGATTGACCGACTAATACTTCGTCATCTTTAGTGAAAGCGACAATCGATGGTGTGGTGCGATCACCTTCACTATTTTCGATTACACGTGCTTTACCGTCTTCTAAAACTGACACACAGGAATTTGTCGTTCCTAAGTCAATACCAATAATTTTAGCCATTATCTTTCTCCATTTTTCTAATATTTGTACTGGTTACACCAGCTGTTGAGTAGTAAGTGGGGGGCGAAAATTTAATTTCAAGTCCCGAGCGCCACTTTATTGTTTTTAATGTAATTAATTGATTAACTCGTCATCCCCGAGATCTTTTATCGGGGATCTATACTTGCTTATTCAATGATTCCCGCTAAGAACATGCGGGAATGACGAGGGGCGTGGAGGTTTATTGAGAAACAAGCACCATTGCAGGGCGTAATAAGCGACCATTAAATTGGAAGCCCTTTTGTGCAACATTTAATACCTTGTTGGCTTCGACGCCTTCAACTGGCTGCATTGCCATCGCTTGGTGTAGCTCAGGGTCAAATGCTTCACCTTCTTCTGGGTTTACTTGTTCTAAGCCAAACTTGTTGATTGAAGATAAAAACATTTTCATGGTCATTTCTAGACCTTCACGCACGGCATCCAGTGATACTTCTTCACCGTTTGCAGCATTAAGGCCTAATTCCATGCTGTCGTAAATAGGTAATAATTCACCAACAAACTTATCTAATGCACGTTTGTGAGCATTTTCTAAATCGCGAGTTTGACGACGACGTAAGTTTTCCATGTCTGCTCGGGCACGTAGAAGTTCATTCCAGTGCTCATCGGCTTTATTGCGAGCATCTTCTAGTAATGCGGCTGGATCTTCGTTGATTTCCACTTCCACGCCTGATTCAATGTTTTCAGGTTCAGTGTTGTCGATTTCTTCGTTGCTCATGATGTGTACGTTTCCGGATTAGTTGTCATAATCCAAACAGTTGGGGGCGTAAATTTTAAATTCAAGCTTTAATTATCAAATTAATTTAGCTGAACAACGGCTACTTCAACCAGACACATTCTCCGCCACTCTTTTTATCGAGAAGTTGCAAGTTTTCTTCATGCGCTTTTAACTCATCGTCATTGGCTTTAATGACGCGTAGTGGCCCGCGCTCTTTTTTCTGAACAGTCTCGGAGTTAGATGACTTTGTATCACCAGCAGTAGCAGGTTCTGCAGCTAAAGAAAGACTGACTTGGCCGCCAGTCATGGCAAGGTAGACGTCAGCTAAGATCTCGGAATCGAGTAAGGCACCATGTAGTTCACGGTTTGAATTATTAACATCATAGCGGCGACACAAGGCATCAAGATTATTTTTCTGTCCAGGATGTTTATCTCGCGCTAACTTGAGTGTGTCGAGCACCGTACTGACATCTTTAATGCGGCGTTTTTCTGATTTTATTTTTGCTAACTCATGATCGAGAAAGCCCACATCAAATGCTGCATTATGGATAATAAGCTCAGCACCTTCGATAAACTGCATAAAATCATCAGCAACATCAGCAAACTTAGGTTTATCTGCTAAAAACTCTTGGGTAATACCATGCACTTCCAGTGCGCCAGCATCAATTTCACGATGAGGATTGATATATTGATGATAGGTTTGACCTGTTAAACGACGGTTAACAACCTCAACGCAACCAATCTCGATGATGCGATGATCATCTGCGGTGCTTAAGCCTGTTGTTTCTGTATCTAATACAACCTGACGCTTTATTTGATCTGCCATTTTTATTCCACATTCATT
>ENA-OSET01000720-OSET01000720.1-sediment-metagenome-genome-assembly--contig:-NODE-720-length-36333-cov-11.700436_pt1 | contig 36333 bp, 29 predicted proteins | sample MGYA00237882_ERZ534229 | MGnify/ENA primary metagenome ERZ534229 (study PRJEB26408, sample SAMN06266212) | sediment metagenome | isolation source: Hudson Canyon methane seep mesocosm | place... | reverse complement strand
TTAGAATCTATGAAGGTTCGAAAGAATATTTCACGTCTACTTTCTGAGTTAGAAGACCAGGAATTTGATTTTGATGTTAATGGCGATCTTAAGAATCAGGTTGCGGGCCTTATCAAAAGCTGGAAGCGGATGGCAACGGAAGACAGCTTTGCGAATAACTTTAATGATCAGTTTAAATACTACAATGAATTTGTGGAGAAGGCACTTAGCTTGGCATCCACAAGTATGCAATTGTCGGGGTTGGCTCAGGATTCTTCCAAAGAAATACAGCTGCTATTGGAGTTGTCTGGCAACTCGATTAAGAATGTACTTGATGTTCTAGGTAGAACTCGTAGTGTGGGCATCTTTGCTTTGAATGAAGGCGCTATCAATTATACAACGGGTGATCTGCTCAACGAAATATTTGATGAATTGACGAGTGTAAATACTTCATTGATACCAGCATTAGAGGTGACAATGAAGTCAAGCCCCGCGGTGAAGAGCAAGCTAAGCTCTAATGCGGAAGCGCTCAAAGGTAGCATTCTTACCATTCAGGATAGTGTCGATATGGATATTATTACTCCCATGCGGCTAGAAAAGCCTTGGACTGAGTTTGATGGTCTTGTATCACAACAAATGGATAAGTTTAGATCCTTTAATGATCGAATATTGGTTTATGTAGGGACTACGTTAAAATCGCGTCTTGATGAAGAAACTAAAGCTCGAATGACGTTATTTATTGTATTGAGTTTGCTACTCATCGTCATTGTTTATCTTTACATGGGGTTTTCAGTGTCGGTTAGAACGACCATCGAAAGTTTTTCTCGTGCAGCCCGTAAAGTTGCAGATGGTGACCTAACTGTGCGGTTGGAAAAGTATACCTATGATGAAATGGGTGAACTGACCAATGAATTCAACCATATGACTGAAAAAATGCATCAGTTAATTCAGGTGGTCAGTGGAACAGCCTCAGATGTTGATCATCAAGCAACGCGTGTAAATGATACCGCTATATCAAACAGTACAGCGGTTACCAAGCAGATGGAAGAGACCGCACAAATATCTGAAGCGATGCATCAAATGGTTGAAACGGTTCAGGAGGTTGCAACATCCTCTCAGTGCGTTTCTGATGCTGCAAATGCAGCCGATGTTGATGCGAACAAGGGCAAGCTAGTGGTTGATGAAACACTTCAAGCTATTGATCATTTATCCACTGAAATCACTTACTCAGTTGATACGATTAATCGAGTGAGTAAAGACAGTGAAGATATTAGTAATGTAATGGTTGAGATTCGGGCTATTGCAGAACAGACTAATTTGCTGGCACTAAACGCGGCTATTGAGGCGGCTCGGGCGGGAGAGCAGGGGAGAGGCTTTGCCGTAGTTGCAGATGAGGTGCGAACACTTTCTCAGCGTACACAAAAATCAACAGAAGAAATTGAATCGATGATTGAGCGCTTGCAAAAAGGCGTTAAAGAAGCGGTGCATTCAATGCAGAGTAGCCAATCAACCACAGAGGTTACGGTGGATCAGTCTCGTAAAGTTTCTGATGCGCTGGTTAATATTGTTACGAGCATTTCATCCATTGTTGATTTGAGTCACCAGATCGCCAGCGCTGCAGAAGAGCAGAGCGCGGTTGCAACAACGATTGATAATAACGTTTCCTTAATATCAGGTTTAGGGCGGGAGACGGCTGAGAATGCCGATGATACATTGGGTGCCAGCAAGGAATTGTCTTCTTTGACTAAGTCGCTACAGGGCTTGATTGATACTTTTAAGACATAGCTATTAGGAATCATATCTTTTATAGGGCGCTTACGCGCCCTATAAAAGACGCAAAAACTAGCTTCTGAATCTTTTTCTCATTTCTTTAAGCAACCCAAGGTTGACCGGAAACGATGCTCTATTCTCTCTGGCCACAAGCTCAATATACCCATTAATAAACTCAACCTCGGTTTGTTTACCTGCACGAACATCCTGAAGCATTGATGAAACATTCTCAGTCGTATTTTCCAGAACTTCATCAACTTTTATCTTAATATCTTCTGCGCTTAACTCTATTTGGTTTAAATGCATTGCTAAAGAAAGTTCTTGGCAAAGTGGTGTTATTTTTGAGCTAAATAGTTCGTGTTCTCTTATTTCTCCATTTTTGCAGTTTAATAATGCGGTAAATGGATTGATAGCACAATTGATAGCAAGTTTTGTCCAGAGGCGCTGCCATATGTCAGGTGTAGCAAATACATTAAGTGTTGAGCTTGAAAGTAGTTCTGTTAGTTGTTCTGTTTGGTTTTTCAGTGTTTGACTGTGATTAAGGGGGCCTAGCCAGGTTTCACCTTGTCCTGCATAAATTATCGTGTCTTTGGCGGGGCGGTTAGCTCCTTCTGTTGTTGATGCAGCGTAAAGGCTGCAATGAGGGAGCGCTTTAATGATCTCTTGCTGGCTACCCATGCCATTCTGGAAGAGTACTACTTGGCTGGTTGGGCTTAGCCTGTGTTTAAGTTGAGTCAGAGCTGAGAGAGTGTCGTAGCTTTTGGTAAAGACTAGTAATGTATCTATAGTTTGTTTTGTGCTTGTTGCTGACTCGCTAGGGAGGGAGACTTTTGTGGTGTGTTTTTGTTCAATAAATTGAAAACTGTGAGAGTTATTGGGGAGGGGGTTCCTGAGTATTAGAATGATATTGTTGTTTTTAGAGAGCTTTGCAGCCCATAGACTACCGAGTGCTCCTGCGCCCAATATGTGGATGGTTGGTTTATTTTGCATAAGTTTACGCATATGAGAGGGAGCTGGTTTTATCGCGGCTTAGAGCCGCGATAAATGTTAGAGCATAATTAAATGGCTTTAATTTTCTCCAGCTGCTCATGAAGTCGATCAAAACTAGCTTGAGCGTCACTCAATTTAGCTTTTTCTTTTTCAACAACATCGGCAGGCGCCTTACTAATAAACTTCTCGTTTGAAAGTTTACCTTGAAGTCGTTGCAGCTCTTTAGATATTTTATCAACTTCTTTACCTAAGCGAGCAATCTCAGCATCTTTATCGATAAGGCCTGCCATAGGAACCAGTACTTCCATATCGCCCACCAACTGTGTGGCGGCTAATGGTGCCTCTTCATCACCTAACCAATTGATTGTTTCAATCTTGGCTAGTGATTTAAGGAAAGTCTCGTTCTGAGTTAAGCGACGTTGATCTTCTTCGTTACCGTTTCTCAGCATAAGCGGGATAGGCTTCGCCGGAGAAATATTCATCTCTCCACGAATGTTTCTTACGCCAATAATAACACCCTTAAGCCATTCGATATCGCCTTCTGCTTCAGTATCAATACGGCTTTCATCTGCAACCGGGTAGGCTTGTGTCATAATGCTGTCGCCAGACTTACCTGCTAATGGTGCGACTCGCTGCCAGATTTCTTCAGTGATATAAGGCATTAATGGATGCGCAAGGCGAAGGATTGTCTCAAGTACTTTTACTAGTGTACGACGGGTGCCGAGTAATACTTCTGGGCTGGCGTTGTCATCCCATAATACGGGCTTCGAGAGCTCTAGATACCAATCACAGTACTCATTCCAGACAAATTCATAAATAGCTTGAGCAACATGATCCAAACGGAAATTTTCCATTGCTTTAGCAACTTCAAGTTCGGTCTGTTGCAAGCGAGAAACAATCCAGCGGTCGGCAAGGCTCAACTCGTAGCTAGCATTGTCGTCAGCACCGTTTTGTCCGCAATTATGCTCTTCTGTGTTCATCAGTACATAGCGAGCGGCGTTCCAGATTTTGTTGCAAAAGTTTCGGTAACCTTCAACACGACCCATATCAAACTTTATGTCGCGGCCTGTTGACGCAAGGGAGCAGAAAGTAAAACGTAAAGCATCTGTACCGTAGGCTGAAATACCTTCAGGAAACTCATCTTTTGTTTGCTTAACGATCTTTTTCGCCATTTTCGGCTGCATCATGCCGGTGGTGCGTTTTTCTAATAAGGTGTCGAGGTCTATGCCGTCAATAATATCTAATGGGTCAAGGACATTGCCCTTAGACTTAGACATTTTTGCACCTTGGGAGTCCCTAACCAAGCCGTGAACGTAAACGGTTTTAAAAGGCACCTGTGGCTTGCCGTTTTCATCTTTGATGAAGTGCGTGGTCATCATAATCATTCGGGCAACCCAAAAGAAAATAATGTCAAAGCCGGTAACTAATACGTCAGTAGAGTGAAAGGTTTTCAAGTCTTCAGTCTGCTCAGGCCAGCCAAGGGTTGAGAATGTCCAAAGTGCTGAACTGAACCAGGTATCAAGTACGTCTTCATCCTGATGGATTTCTGCGCTGGCATCTAGATTGTACTTAGCGCGTACTTCGTCTTCATTGCGACCAACATAAATGTTGCCACTGTTGTCATACCATGCGGGAATTCTATGTCCCCACCATAGTTGACGGGAAATACACCAGTCTTGAATGTCGCGCATCCAGGAGAAGTACATATTTTCATATTGCTTAGGTACGAATTGAATGTCGCCATCTTCAACAGCTTTGATGGCATCTTTTGCCAAAGGCTCAGTTTTTACATACCACTGATCCGTTAGCCAAGGTTCAATAACAACACCTGAACGATCACCGCGAGGCGTCTTCAATGTGTGTGGTTCAATTTTTTCCAGAACACCTAGTGAATCGAGTTCTTCAACGATTTTCTTACGGGCTTCAAAGCGCTCAAGACCCGCATAAGCTTCGGGTGCTTTTTCACCGTGCTGTGTTTCATAGTTATCGAAGGTGATAACGGTGAACTCAGATAGAATGTTTGCGTCACGATCTAATACGTTAATGAGCGCAAGATTATGTCGCTTGCCCATTTCGTAGTCATTAAAATCGTGGGCTGGGGTGATTTTTACGCAGCCGGTACCAAAGTCACGATCAACGTAGTCATCTGCAATAATTGGAATCAAACGATCAGTGATTGGCAGCCGAATGTTCTTGCCAATTAGGTGTGCATATCGCTCATCTTTAGGATGTACTGCAACCGCAGTATCACCCAGCATGGTTTCAGGGCGTGTGGTGGCAACAACTAAGTGGCCAGATCCATCTTCAAGAGGGTAGCGGAAATGCCACATTGAACCGTTTTCTTCTTCTGAAACAACTTCAAGATCAGAAATGGCGGTGTGCAGTTTTGGGTCCCAGTTAACCAGTCTTTTACCACGGTAAATAAGGCCTTCATCATAAAGGCGTACAAATACTTCCTGTACTGCTTTTGAAAGACCTGGGTCCATAGTGAAACGCTCACGGCTCCAGTCTACAGATGAACCAAGACGGCGAATTTGCTGGGTGATGGTTCCACCAGATTTTTCTTTCCAGTCCCAGACTTTATCTAAAAACTTCTCTCGACCAAGATCATGGCGGGTAACACCTTCAGTGGCCAGTTGACGCTCTACAACCATTTGGGTCGCGATACCGGCATGGTCTGTGCCTGGTTGCCAAAGTGTATTGCGGCCCTGCATTCGGTGGTAACGAATTAATGTATCCATTACCGTGTTATTGAAGCCGTGCCCCATGTGTAGGCTGCCGGTAACATTGGGTGGTGGGATCATAATGGTATATGAATCACCTTCACCGGAAGGTTTAAAATGACCGGCTTCTTCCCAAGTGTTGTACCAGTGTTGTTCTATTTCGCCTGGCTGGTAAGTTTTTTCCATAATATCGTCTGCAAAGCTGTAGTTGAAAATCAAACTATTATACATGCCTCCATTAGGAACGGATAGCATTTGAGGCTGCTCTGCTGAATGATTTTTAGCTATCTACACACTCATCAAGGTAGAGTGAAAGTTCTTTGTCTATTTGTTCTTCTATAATGGGTTTTAGCTGAGCCAGAACTTTTTCGGTGATGGCTTTAATGGTTGCTTCTTTTACTGAGAGGGGTTTTTCGTTGATATGAGTTGACTGAGCTCTTTTGTGTGAGTTCTCGTGCTTCATATTTTCGGTGAAAGCATCTAGTTCTTGTTTGAATTGTTGCCTTTCTTGCGCCAGGCGAGCAAGGTGCTCATAGGGGAGGAAGGGGTTCTCTTTAATCGTGGGTTCGGTGGTTTGCTTGCCGAAGCATTTGCTATTGAAACTGTGGTGTTTCTCTAAAGGTTTTTGATTTGTTTTAGTGGCAAAATCTTGAAGTAAAGGTATGTCATCCATGAGTGTTTCAAACGTGTCCATTTTGTATCTTCTTTAGTTTCTGAGGTGTTTAGTTTTTTCGAAAGTCGTGAATAGTCGCCTCAATACCTTTGCTTTTGATTTCTCGGTAGTGAGTGCGTAATTCTTTTAATATCGTATCATTTTGAATAACAATTTCTGCGATTCGATTAAAGTTATTGTAAAAGCCAGGAAGCTTACTGGCAAAATTAATTAATAAATCGTTGTGGTGCTCGCATTGTGCCGAGAAGCCAATGGTAACGGGGGCGCTTGGTTTTTCTTTAGGTTCTAGGTTATTTGGATTTAGGTCGTGAGGCAAAAAACTGTCTATTTTATAGGACCATAAATAGTCGTCTATTTCGGTAGCTTGTTGCAGGTCATTGGTGTGAATATAAATAGAATGACCAAGCCCTGTCGCTTTTTCTATAAGGCGACAGAGGAATTCAAGTCGAGCGTGGTGGTCACTCTTATTTAAGATGTAAAAATCTGCTTTAGCCATAATTCATCTAGCGCCTAACCAGTCACTGCCGTCATTCCCGCGAAGGCGGGAATCCATAATAGTGAACTACGAAAAAATGGATCCCCGCCTTCGCGAGGATGACATCGATAATTATTAATACCATCTTAAATTATAGAAGCTGAAAAGCAACACATGATAAATAGACTATCCTTAGGTAAGTTCCGAGTGACAATAAATGGTAACTGCTGATAGGCCTTTATGATGAGTAGCCGAGTGGTTAATACGGTGTGCCCCTATTGTGGTGTAGGTTGTGGAATGGCATTGAGAGTCTGTGACGATCACGTTGTGGGCGTGGAGCCGGTTCCTAGTCACCCCGCAAGCAAAGGTAAACTCTGCATTAAAGGTTGGAATACGCCGTTTGCCCTGTCTGATAAAGACCGAATAAAGACACCGCTTATACGAGAAGGTAAGAGCTTTCGCAAGGCCTCATGGAATGAAGCTATTTCGGCCTTAGCCTCTAAATTTAAAAATATAATTGAACGGAATGGCTCTGAAAGCGTAGGCGCCATTAGTTGTGCCCGTGCAACTAATGAAGATAATTATGCTGTTCAGAAGTTAGTTCGTTCAGTTTTCAAAAACAATAATATAGATCACTGTGCCCGTATTTGTCACAGCCCTTCCGTTGCTGGCTTAAAGCAGACCTTAGGCTCTGGGGCTATGACCAACAGTATCGCTGATATTGGCGAGTCTGATCTGATTGTTATTTTTGGTTGTGATCCTACAGAAAATCATACCGTATTGGGTGGGCAAATTATTGAAGCTCACCTGAAAGGTACACCTCTTATTGTGGTTGACCCTCGTAAAACACGATTGGCTCATCTGGCAGACCTCCATTTGCAGCTAAACCTTGGCAGTAATATTTCACTGATCAACGGAGTGTTGAATATATTGTTTGATAAGGACTGGGCTGATCAGTCGTTTATTGGCGAGCGTTGTGAAAACGTGGTTGAACTGCAAGAGAAAGTTAAAGAATACCCCATTGACAGGGTTTGTCGGGATACAGGTCTTGTTGAGCAACAACTAATAGATTTTGCCCGTCGATACAGCCACGCTAAAAAGGCATTTCTTGCTTACGGCATGGGTATTACACAATTTGTTAGCGGAACTAACAACGTTATCGCACTTTCAAACCTAGTGTTGAGTTGTGGCCATATTGGTAAACCGGGAGCCGGTATTAACCCTCTACGGGGACAAAATAATGTTCAGGGTGCTTGTGATATGGGGGCCTTGCCGAATGTGTACCCTGGTTATCAAGACGCACTAAGTTCAGAGGTTATCTCAAAATTTGAGAAGGTCTGGGGGGGAGATCTCCCTGTAACCAAAGGCTTAACGTCTATTGGGATGACTGAATCTATGCTTTTAGGTGGATTTAAAGGACTGATTATTTTTGGTGAAGACCCGGTAGTGACTGATCCAGACCAAAACAGGGTAGCGCGTGCGTTCAATCAACTAGATTGTCTGGTCGTTGTTGAAATGCAGATGACCGAAACTGCGAAAATGGCGGACATTATATTACCCGCTTGCTCCTTTGCAGAGAAAGATGGCACCTTTACCAATTGTGAACGGCGGGTACAGAAGATAAACAAAGCGATAGAGCCTGTGGGTGAGTCTAAACCGGATTGGCAAATTGCAGGTTTAATTGCTTCTGCTTTAGACCTTGATAATAGTATGAGGTGGCTGTCGGTCGAAGCGGTGTTTGATGAAATGGCTTCGTTGAATTCACTTTATTCTGGTATGAACTATCACAAACTTGAACATCAGTTTGGCTTGCAATGGCCTTGTAATGAAGAGCATCCAGAGGGGACGACTATTCTGCATCAAGAATCTTTCCCTACTGGTAAAGGTAAAGAGGGGAAGGCACGATTTGTCCCTGTATCCTTTACCGAGATAGATGAACCTGCAGACGAACAGTACCCCTTACTGTTAACTACCCATCGAGTTCACTTTCAATATGGCTGCGGTTCAATGACCCGTAAGTCTCCATTGCTAGAGCGTGAAATTCCTGATGGCATTTTGTTTATGAATAAGCAGGATGCAAAACACTACTCGCTTAATGACCATGACAGCGTTGGAGTACGCTCAAGGCGTGGGTACTTGGAAACACGCGTTATATTAACGGACGACTTGCCAGTTGGCCTGGTTTCAATGCCTTACCACTTTAAAGAAGCGCCATCGAACCAGCTTACTAGTACGGCACAAGATCCTGTCACTAAAATGCCAGAACTAAAGGCTTGTGCAGTCAGTGTAGAGGTTTTACCGGGTGGTCGGGCACCTAAACCCATTCAGCAGCTCAGGGAATCGTTGAACCTATGAAAGCGAATGAAGAGGTTTATCAACTAAGCAGTCTGGATGGCTTAAAGCGAGCTATTGCACAACAATACACTGTTTATGAAGTTACAGAAGATAGCAGCGAGACTTTGCATTGGAGTGATGACGGTGATGGGCAATCGTTTAGAGAGCAGACAAAGTTGCCTTTGACTTCACCCAAAGCATGGCTGTTTGCTGAAAAAGAACTACTTTATATCTTTGACGGGCAGCGCTTTGTTGAAACACTTCCTGAAGCCTCTCCACAGGCTTTTTGGGGCGTACGGGCTTGTGATTTGGCTGCGATAGCTTATACAGATCAGTTTTTTGCGGATGACCCGTATTATAAACAACGACGAGAAAAGACATTTTTGGTGGGCGTTGACTGTATCATTCCTTGTAAAAATGGCTTTTGTTCTCTAACTCAAAGCGGCCCATTTGTTGACGGATATTGTGACCTTGTTATTCACCCTGTAGAGAATGGAAACAAGCCTTGGCTGCTTAGAGCGGTGACCGAGAAAGGGCAGGAAATACTAAATAGTTTAGGCTTAGATAAGGTCCCTTCAGGCTGGCAGGATAATTATTTGCAAGCCAAAGAAAAAGCAACACAAGCAATGTTAATAGAAGATAACGTTCGGGCTGGTGTAGAGCTTATTGTGCATGACTCTGTGAGTGATCAGACTTGGGAGAAAATAGCGGTGCAGTGCACAGCTTGCACTGGCTGTACTTCTGTTTGTCCTACTTGCAGCTGCTACGTAACAGAAAGTCAGCCAGCATCTGAAGAAAATGCTTCAGCTACCCATGTACGTTATTGGGACTCCTGTTTATTAGAAGGGTTTCAAAAAGAGGCTAGTGGGCATAATCCTACTGCAGAAGCCGGTCAGCGTGTGAAGCGATTCTGGCGTCATAAGTTTGGCGAGCGCTATAAAAGTGAAATGGGACGATGGGGCTGTGTTGGATGTGGCCGCTGTGATGATGTTTGTGTGGGTGTTATCGGGGCTCGTTCTCTTTTCAAAAGGGTATCTGACTCATGACCATATCATTAACTCCTCTGCCTTATGTTATTGAAGATCAGTATGACGATGGCTTAAACACGTGTCATTATACGTTTGCTCCTATAGAAACAAACTCGGTCATTAATACCGTGATCCCCGGTCAGTTTTTTATGCTAACCATCCCCGGTGAAGGGGAGATGGCGATTACTTTTAGTTCTCTACCCGACGTAAATGGTTTTTTCTCAGCGATTGTTCGCAGTACTGGCCGTGTAACAAGGTCATTGTTTGCTCTGTCAAAAGGCGCTGTAGTTGGCATTAGAGGACCTTTGGGAAAAGGATGGCCGCTTAAGTATCTTGCTAATAAAAACATATGCCTGATTGCGGGTGGCTGTGGACTTGCGACATTGTCGCCTTTAATGGACTCACTGATACAGCAAGGAAATTCCCCTGTGTTAGTTTATGGCGCAAAGGATAAACGTTCACTTGTTTTGAATGTTGAGTGGGCACGTTGGCAGCAAAGCTCAGTTTTGGTTCAGGTGTTAATGGATGGACAATATGCGTCTGAGGGTGAAAGTAAAAGCTGTCTGGAAGGAAACCCTGTTGAGCATATTGATCGTATTGTCGCTGAACAAAAGAGGGTGCCTGATGTGGTTTTGACTTGTGGGCCGGAAATCATGATGGCTGCAGTAGCAGAAAAAATGGTTTCAATAGGGCTTAGTCCAAACAATATTTATTTATCGTTAGAGCGACGTATGCATTGTGGTGTGGGAACTTGTGGACACTGTTATTTTGGTGATCGTTATGTGTGTACCGACGGGCCAACCTTTTCTTGGTCTGAGTTTACAGCTTTAGTTAACTGATGCGCTAATATTGCCCTATTATATGTAAATCCAGCAACTCTTCGTATCGACCACTGTCTCTTAGTTTTTTCAGACCCGAATTAAAAGCGGTAACTAGTTTTAATGTATCAGGATATGCCTTGGAAAACAGTAAGTGCCCCGTAGTACTGAATAAAGGTTTAGAATGAAAGTCTATCAGGTAAGCTGCATGTGGCTTAAAATGGTTTAGTAGTATATTAATTCCCAGGTGTTTTTCGACAGGGAATAGGTCAATTCTTCCTTTCACCAGTTTTGCCATGTTTAGCTCGTCTCTCATGGCGGTTTCTATTATCAAATTGCCATCTTCTCCTGCATTCCAAAATTCTTCTGTGTAGGTAAATCCATCTGTGGCGCCTATTTTATAGTCTTTAAGGTCACTAAAAGTATTCCATTGCTTTAAGGGATTATCCTTTCGGTAAAAAAAATGAGTACTCTCATTGGTGAGTGGTGCACTGTAAATAAAGCTAATTTCTCTGTCTTTAGAGGGGTACCAGTATGCCGTTGCTACATATTTTCCTTTTTTTGCATCAGCATAAGCGCGTTTCCAAGGTAAGAATGTAAATGTGGTTTGATAGCCTGAGGCTTTAAAACTTTCTGTGATAACTTGCGCAATAAAACCATTATGAGGGAGATCTTTTGACAGCCAGGGTGGGTATTCTCCTGCAGCAATAGATACTTTTTCAGCATTACTCAAGCATGACCAACTCAAAAGCAGTAATAGTACTGGCCAAAATAAATTGGTAGTGTTATTGGTAATGTTAAGTTTCTGCATTTATTGACCGATAGCCTATGCAAGGTGCTTGTATTTGCTTATTAATAATAGCATTGGATTTTATAAACGGTAGTCTAGAGTTTGAGTGGTTATACTAACTACACACCTATTCACATTAAGGAAATTAATTTATGAAAAGAATGTCTTACCAAGTACTTTTACTATCATTGTTGGCACTCTCAATATTAGCCTCAGGCTCAGCTTATTCAAAACCTCAAAATAAAGGACATCATGGTGAAGCTCAGCTAGACAATCGCATAGAGCAGTGGGTACAGAAAACCTGCGGCGATGATGCAGCTTGTGCAGAAAAAAAACGAGCTCACTATATTGATCGTATGGAGAAGTATAAGGCGCATGTGCAGAAAAAATGCGGGAAAGATGAAGCTTGCAGACAGGAGATGCGTGCCAAATATATGGAACGAAGAGCAAAAAGGGAAGAGCGAATTACTAAGCATTGTGGTGACGATGAAAACTGTCGTGATGAACTGCGTGAAAAGTATAATGAGCGTATGACTGATGCCCGTAAAAAGTGCGGAGAAGATAAGGGGTGCTGGAAACAATTTTATAATGAGAGTAAGCCTGAATAGCGCTATATTGGTTTTATATAAAAGGTTTAAATAGATACCAAGCTTTACATAAAATAAATGGAATTTTTACCACCTAGGGGCTTTACTTAACATGTCATTCAAAAACGGCATAAGGGTGGGGTTATTCGTTTAAGTCTTTTATTTATAGTTTTTTTCTGTGGCTTGTTTAGCTCTTATGTTGCTGCAGAGGCTTCGACACGCCTAGATATTAGTGCTCATCAACCTAGGGTTATGACTTTAGATAACAACCTGCTGAGTCAGGATGTAGGTTTGTACCTCGATTATATTGAAGATTCAGAAGGTTGGTTGAAAGTTGACACTATTCTGAATCAAACAGACCTTTCTTGGCTTGAAAATAAAAAACAGACACCTAACTTTGGGTATTCAAGTAGTACTTACTGGTTTCGTCTTTCTCTAGATAATGCATTATCGGATGCAGCGGAACGCTTTTTAGTTATAGATTACCCCCTCCTTGATCAAATTGAACTCTATAATGTGAAAAATGGTGCAATCGTTAAGCGTTACTTAACGGGAGACCGGGTCCCTTTTTCGCAAAGACCTCTGGCTCATCGAAGTTTTGTTTTTCCTATTAATTTTGCAGCTAATGAATCGTTTGAAATATACCTGAAGGTGAAGAGTAGCGGTGCTGTTCAAGTGCCTGTAACACTCTGGAAAAAACAAGCTTTCTTCTTGGCAGACCAGGCAGAACTCATCCGTAAAAGTATTTTTTACGGGGTGTTGCTGGTGATGATGCTGTTTAATTTATTCTTGTTTTTCTCCCTGAGAGAAGCCCCTTATATTTACTATGTGCTGTTTGTGTTTTCATTTTTACTAACACAAACGGCGATGCATGGTGTTTTGTTTCAGTACCTCTGGCCTTCCATGCCCACAGTGCAAGAAATGGCTGTATTAATTGGTGTACCTGGCTGTGTGTTATTTACTTCATTATTTAGTCGAAGCTTTTTATCTTTAGCCCATTACGCGCCCCGCATGGATCTATTTTTTAGAGTGACAGCGCTTTTGGGTTTTGTGAATATTATTGCAGCATTTGTATTTCCTTATCGCATTGTTACAACGAGTGCGGTGCTGATGGTGGCAGTAGTTAGCATTGGTTGTATCTTTATTGGCCCTTACTTGTGGATGAAAGGGCATAAAATTGCTCGTTTCTTTACCATTGCCTGGATGTGCATGGTTTTTTCTACAACGATTTTGGCACTGAGCAAATTTGGCTTAATCCCCTACAACTTCTTTACCGAAAATGGCTTGCAGTTCGGTGCGGCACTAGAGGCCGTGCTGTTATCTTTTGCTTTGGCTGACCGACTCAACAGGGAAAGAAAAGATCGTTGGCGGGCACAGCAGAAAATGCTGGCAGAAGTGCGTCAGCGCCATCATATAGAAGAGACAATGATCTATGATGCTACCCATAACCATCTTACAGGCTTACCTAACCGAACCTTTTTGGAAAATCGTTTTAGTGAGCTAATGAAAAATGGTTTGTTTGATGAGGAGGGGATTTCACTTTTGCTGGTGCATTTTGATCGTTTTCATGAGGTCAATAAAACCCTGGGACACCTACGAGCTGACCAGTTGCTCAATATTATTTGTTTGAAAATTAATAATAAAGTTCAGCACCTGGATGGTTTAATTGAAATAGAACAGGGGGAACGGCAGTTATACGGTGTGGCTGTTGTTGAAGGCGTTTCTGTTGCTTTGTTGATAGATCGCCGTAAAAACGATTACATAGGTCAGTCGGCTAAAGAAATCGTCAAGACCTTGGTTTCTCCTATTGAGTATGATGGCTTGGCTATTGATGCAGGAACAGCGGTGGGTATAGCTCATTACCCACAGCATGGTGATGACATTGATACATTGCTAAGCCATGCTATGATCGCGATTGATGTTGGCTTGCATCAAGGGGATAAAGTAACGGAGTATTCTGATGAAATTAACCCTTATAATGCTCGTCGGCTAACTTTGATGGGAGACTTAAGGAAGGCTGTTATCGATGGCACACTTGAACTTTACTTTCAGCCGCAGGTTTGTTGTAAACGTAATAGAGTGACCGCTGTAGAGGCTCTATTACGTTGGAATCATTCGCAACACGGTTTTATTCCCCCTGACGAGTTTATCCCCATTGCAGAGAAGACCGGAACGATAAATATGGTCACAGAGTGGGTGTTGGATAAAGCGGTTGAAAAAGTGGCTGAGTTGAACAGTCGAGGCTATTTAATTGCCGTGGCGGTGAATGTTTCAGCGGTAAATTTAAAGGAAAAACACTTTCCTATTATGGTTAAGAAAGTGCTTACCAAGTATGGCGTGAACCCGCAGTTGTTAGTGTTAGAAGTGACCGAAACAGCTATGATGGAAGACCCTGAAAATGCCTTGCTGATATTAACCACGCTTAACCATATTGGTGTAAAACTATCGATAGATGACTTTGGAACAGGGCATTCATCGCTGGCCTACATTAAAAAATTACCGGTACATGAAATTAAAATTGACCGCTCTTTTGTGATGGACATGGATCAAGCTGAAGATGATTCAATTATCGTGAAGACAACGGTAAATATGTGTCACGATTTGGGCTATGAAGTGGTTGCGGAGGGTGTTGAAACACTTAGTTCATGTGATAGCCTGAAAGCGATGGGGTGTGATTATCTACAAGGTTATTATTTAGCTCGGCCTAAGCCTTTTGATGAGCTTTTAATTTGGTTAGATGAATCACCATGGAGTACTAGTATGGATAGGAATGGTTATGAAAAAATTGAAAAATGAGGCTCAGTTAGTCAAAGAGGCTATTCGGGTCGGCGCTATTTATGTAGAGAAACGGGGTGTCTGTAAATTTGAAGCAACAGACTCAGCGAAAAAAAAATCAGAATACATCTACCGCCTGCTAGTGCATGATAAGCAAGTTCAACCACTACCCAAAGAACAGGAAAATGAGCCTAACATAAAGCATAAACTGGCCATTTGGCTGCAAAAACAACTGCCTAAAGAGCACCCCTTATTGAGCGATTAGCCTTTAGAAGTCAGGCTTACTCCCTGATTTCTACGCTTATATTCATATCAACTGAAACGTCTGTTACCGTAATTTCAAATGCATCAGGAACCGATGATATGCCTATTCCAATAGGTAATCCGAAAATGGGAAATAAAGCAGACAGTGTTACGGTAGAAGCAATTTGAGTTGAGAGTGATATTAAAGATATTTCAATTTGATGTTCAAGAGTATCGTTACTTGTACTTAGTACGTCGTTTAAATTATTGAAATATAGTGAACGCTCTTCAAGTAACTTATTGGTAAGAAATAAATTTTCTAATTGCATGCTCTCGTAGCTGTTCTGCGTTTTAATCCCAAGTACTCCGTATTGAGCAGTCATTGTTGCTAGTTCATTATCTGATAGTGGTTTCATATCGCCAGATAAAACTGTAGAAATGGGTAGCAAACACAACACCGTGATAAGCTTTCTATGTAGTGTAAACATCTTAACCTCCCGTTTTGGAAGCTTTAAGGTTAGATGTCAGTTAACAAAGAAAATTTCAGATTATTTGGTGTTAATAGTATGAGTACTCATACTTAAAAATGATAAGTCTGATATAACGCTTAGTGCTTAAACTGAACAACAAGACTATGAATTTCATCAACCATTTTGCTTAATTGTTCACTGGCTTCAGAGGTGTGCTCTGCCGCGGCTGTAACATCATTTGTGAGCTGGCTAATACGAACGATGCTTTGGTCGATACTTTCAGCGGCTATTGATTGTTCTTCAGTCGCATGGGCAATTTGCTGATTAGTGTCGTTAATTGCAGAGACAGACTGAAGAATACCGCTAATTGATTCCGTTGTTTTTGATGCATGTTCTTGGGTTTTGCTAGCGCTAGAGCTGCTTAACTCCATTTGGCGGGCTGCACTTGCAGCACCTGCTTGCAGCTTTTCTATCATTTTCTGTATTTCTTCTGTTGAATCACCTGTTTTACTGGCCAAAGAGCGAACCTCATCGGCAACAACCGCGAACCCTCGACCTTGTTCGCCTGCTCTGGCGGCTTCAATGGCTGCATTGAGTGCCAGTAGGTTAGTTTGTTCAGCGATGCCTCGAATCACATCAAGTACTGAACCAATAGATTCAGTCTCTTTTGCCAGGTTTTGTACGGCAGTAGAACTGCTGTCTATCTGCTCTGTAAGGGATTCAATCGCTTCCATGGTATGCGTTACAATGCTCTGTCCTTCCTGGCATGCTTCTTGAGCTTCAGATGCTTTTTGAACCGCATCTTCAGTGTTATCGTTAATCCCTTTTACAGTCACTGCCATTTCATTGGTGGCGGTTGCAACCATATCGGTTTCTTCTCGTAAATGTAGCGCGCTACAGCTCGTTGTCTCACTGACCTTTGCGCTCTCTTCAGAAGAATGGCTCAGCTGCTCAGCCGAGCGAGCAAGTTGCTGAATGATTGCATGAAACTTATCTAACATGGCGTTAAAGGCTGAGCCGATGTCACCAATTTCATTGCGCCCCTGATAATTTATACGTCGAGTGAGGTCTGAGTCTTTTTCAATATCTACTATGACGGAGGTAAGCCGGCGAATGGGTTTGGTTATTGAACGAGCTAAAAATACACCTATTGCAAGGCTGATAATAGAAGCAGCAATCATAATACTCCAGATGGTTGCTCTTAGATTATGTCCTTTTAAGGTAACCTCTTCACTGGCTGCTAATACTCGGCTTGCTGCATCGCCTACTTTCGTTCCTGCACTTCTTACACCAGTGCTGGCCTCCCTCACTGAGTTTGCGGCTTGCTCTAAAATAGTATCGAACATCGCGTTCATTGCTATGCTGTGCGACTGTGCTTCACCCACCTTAGCACTGACTAAATGCCTGGCTGCACCACTTTTTGTACGTTCAACGGCTTGATCCATGGTTGAATTAAAGTCATCTATATAAATAACCACCACTTCAGCCGCCTCGGCTAGTTCATCATCAAGAGCTGCAATTTCATCAAGTTTTTGTCTTAGTCCTTTTTCCGCTGTTGCAGCTTCTTTTATGGAGCGCTCATCTGTGGTTATAACGGAGTCAAAGCGCCAGTAAAGATAAGCTGAGTAAAAAGCGTAGGCTTCTAAGGTGGTGGTTTGTAATAGCACAAGACGTTCTTGCTGATTGACTAACTTGTTTTGCTCCGCCACTGCCTGGGTTTGTGTTTCTAGATAGGTAGCATTTCCTTCTATTGTTTCAATCATGTCAGAAACATTGTTGAGTACTAAACCTAAAGCAATTAGAAGAATAGCAACAAGACCAACACTCATTAATATGGCGCGATGAAATATAGTAAATCGGATGTTATTTTTAGAAAAAATCGCCATTGAGAGTTACCTTTTTAGTGCTCATTGTGAATCGATTAATATGATTTAGTTGCACTTATAAATTGAATCAGAGCTCTGTACATTAATATATAGACTAGAATTGCTATTAGTGAGTGTATTTTGATCAAATTGAGGGCGATGAATAGCGTGAGGTTAAATGATGAGTAGCCCCCCCATAACCTTTTCATTTTTGTTATTACCTGGTTTTTCTTCATTGCCGCTTTCTTCTGCTGTGGAGCCTCTGCTTGCGTGTAATAGCTTGGAAGGTGAAGAGCGTTACCGTATTGACTACCTTAGCTGGAATGATGAAGCGGTTGCTTCTAGCAGTGGATTACTATGTTCTGTTAATAAACCATTAAAAAACTATCAAATAGGTAGCATATTAATATTATGTGGTTGTTCTCCAGCAGAGCATCACACACAGAAGCAGTGGGTCGACTGGCTAAAAGAAAATTATAGAAGCTTTTCAGCTTTGGGTGGGGTGGCATCAGGCGGTTATTTGCTAGCAGAAGCTGGATTATTAAAGGGTAAAGTCGCGTCTATTCACTGGTTAGGGGGGCAACAGTTGAAGCAACAGTTTTCCGATGTTAGGGTGAATAATGACACATTTTCACTAGATCGTGATCGGTTTACTTGTAAGGGCGGTACTGCTGCACTGGATATGATGACGATGCTGATTGGTCGTCAGCAAGGCGTTGAAATGGGGCAGGCAATAGCGCAGCATTTTGTTAGAGAGAGAGTTGGGGGGGATGAATATTCTCAGCGAAAACTACTCTCTGTTCAGGCTGCTGAAGAGCAGCCAAAACTAGCTGAAGCCATTGAGTTGATGGAAGCTAATATTGAAGAGCCATTAAGTGCAGATGATATTGCGCATCATGTTTTAATTTCTCGTAGGCAGTTAGAGCGTCTGTTTAAAAAGTACTTGGACTCAGTCCCTTCTAAATACTACTTACAAATTCGATTAGATCATGGACGGCGGTTATTGAAAGCCAGCTCAGACAGTATTGTTTGTATTGCTTTCAGTTGTGGCTTTTCTTCAGGGGCGCACTTTAGTACAGCCTATCGAAACCTTCACGGACTGACACCAAGTGATGAGCGAAGTCGTGGGTAGAAAGGGTATTTAATTTTAGGAATACTTACTTATATCAAGAGTGATAAACTTTAAGGTAGTAATATCTGCATGAATTCAAATTTTGGTCAGCCTTATAATTAATTTTAGGAATATTCCAAGTGAACCTATCTGTTAAACAAAAACTATCGATGATGGTATTGATTCCTCTAGGCTGCGCGCTATTTTTCTCGATATCTACCTTGCTTGACCTTAGGGATAAGAGTGCCTCGGCTAGTTATGTCACCGTGTTAGTTCAGTTAACCGAGAAAAACAGTGCCTTGGTTCATGAACTTCAAAAGGAGAGAGGGGCAACGGCGGGCTTTCTAGGTTCAAAAGGCAAATCGTTTGGTGAAATATTGAGAACCCAGCGCACCGATACCGACAAAAAATTATCTGCCTTAAAGCGCTATTTAGATGAGAATAAAGAGCAGATTACTTCCCTTGAGGTACTGACACTTATCAGTAATAGCCAGTCTGAGCTGAATCAAATAAGTAGTATTCGGTCAAAGGTTGATCGGCAGAACATTGAAGTGAAAGGTGCTATTTCTTTCTATACGAATATTAATAAATTACTGCTATCTACCGCTGCGATTATTAGTGACTATTCTCCCGATTCAGATATGACTCAAAAACTGATGGCCTATTATAGTTTTTTACAGGGCAAAGAGCGGGCAGGTATTGAGCGAGCGGTACTGAGTAATGCTTTTTCTAAAGAGGCGCTTTCTAAAAAGGGTTTCGAGAAAGTAATCACGTTGATTACTGAGCAAAAAACTTATTTTTCCAGCTTTATAGAATTTACTACGGATGAGCAGAAAGCATTATTTAAGCAAATGATGAATAACCCTGCGATTAAAAAAGTGAATGAGTATCGTGATTATGCCCGTGCAGATGAAATGAATCAGCCTGCTGAGGCTTGGTTTTCACAAGCAACTAAACGTATTAACTTACTAAAGGGAACTGAAGACAGTCTTGCACAGGAATTATTAACCTATTCCAGTGAAATTAAAAGTAACAGCAGTACGACTTTTTTATTATGGTTGATTTTGTCTGTTATCGTGACTGCAATAACTATTGGCCTTTCCTTTCTTATTTTACGAGGTATTCAACGTCAGGTCGCAACACTACGTCAAACCTTGGATGATGCCGCTGAAAAACGTAATCTTAAGGCGCGATCTGATATTCTGACTCATGACGAACTGGGCTCAATTGCTGTTAATCTGAATAATATGCTTGATGTTTTTGCTCAATCTATAGATACCATTACCGATGCCAGTCATCAATTATCAGCCGCATCTGAAGAGTCATCTGCAACGGTTGCCTCAAACTCTCAAGATTTAATGAGCCAACAAGAAGAAACGCTGCAGGTGGCTACGGCGATAGAGGAAATGACTGCAACAGTAAAAGAAGTTGCCCAGAATACAACCACCGCAGCAGATGCATCTCAAGAGGCAGAAGAGATCATAGAGGCGGGTGGAGATGCTGTTAGGCGTGCTGTTGATGCGATTAATAGTGTGTCTAGCCAGGTGCTGGTAGCTGGAGAGTCAGTTAACCGCTTGCATGAAAGCTCTAATAATATATCTACCGTTATCAATGTTATTAAAGGCATAGCAGAGCAAACTAATCTACTCGCACTAAACGCCGCTATAGAAGCTGCCCGTGCTGGCGAGCAGGGAAGAGGTTTTGCAGTTGTTGCTGATGAAGTAAGAACATTGGCACAACGAACTCAGGAGTCTACGGCTGAAATTGAAGCAATGATTAAGCAGTTTCAAAGCGATAGTTCAAAGGCTTATGAGCAAATGAACGAAGGTCGAGACAATGTAGAAACCAGTGTTACCCTTGTTCATGAAGTAGAAGAAAAGCTTCAAAATATTACTGAGGCCAATACCAGAATAGCTGATATGACGGTTCAAATTGCAGCGGCGACTGAAGAACAGGTCGCGGTAAGTGAAGATATTGCCCAAAAAATGCAGCTAATTGGCGATAAAAGCCAAAGTGCAGCAACAGGTGGAGAGCAAATTGCGGGTGCTGCACATGAGCAGGCCATGTTAGCTAGCACGCTTGAGAAAATGGCTTCAGAGTTTAAAACCTAGGCACCTTCTGTAGGTCGGGTTACCAAAAGTAGGTGCCTTTAAGCGAAATCCGACCTACAAAAAAAGCTAAAAGTTATACCCTTGTCCTAATTTCGAAACCCCATGTCGCATTCTTAAAACCCTTTCTTTAAAACGCCAACTAGAATAGTCACTATTCAATGAAGATATTATTCTAGTGAGGCCAGTATGACCGTTCAAAAATCCGTAAGCCGTGAAATGTTTGATGATGTAATGGTACCTAATTATGCCCCAGGTAAAATCATACCTGTTCGAGGTGAAGGTGTTAAGTTATGGGATCAAAACGGTGAAGAGTATATTGATTTTGCAGGGGGGATTGCGGTTAACGTACTAGGTCATGCGCACCCTGTTTTGGTCGATACACTTAAAAGCCAAGGTGAAAAACTATGGCATTTAAGTAATGTATTAACGAATGAACCTGCTATTCGTTTAGCGCAGCGCCTTACTGAGCTCACCTTTGCTGAGAAAGTGTTTTATGCAAACTCAGGGGCTGAAGCAAACGAAGCCGCTTTAAAGTTAGCCAGACGTTATGCGTGGGAGCATTTCCCCGCAGAAAAAAATGATGGCGTTGAGAAAAATGAGATTATTGCCTTTAATAATAGCTTCCACGGCAGAACATTATTCACTGTGTCGGTAGGTGGGCAAGCAAAATATCGTGAAGGTTTTGAGCCTGTACCCGGAGGCATTAGTCATGTGGATTACAATGATCTCGATGCACTCGCAGCTAAAATTTCTGATAAAACCTGTGCCGTTATTATGGAGCCGATTGAAGGTGAGGGTGGCATTGTTGCTGCGACTCAAACTTTTATTGAAGGGGTTAGAGCACTTTGTGATAAACATAATGCCTTGTTGATTTTTGATGAAGTTCAAACCGGCGTAGGTCGTACCGGTGCATTTTATGCCTATATGAACTACGGCGTTACACCTGATATTTTGACTACGGCTAAGGCATTGGGCGGTGGGTTTCCTATTGGTGCAATGCTGACCACCACTGATATTGCTAAAAGTTTGGTAATAGGAACCCATGGCAGCACCTATGGAGGAAACCCTCTTGCCTGTGCCGTTAGCGAGGCCGTAGTCAATATAGTTTCTGACCCTGTCGTGCTTGAAGGGGTTAAAAAGAAGAGTCAATTATTTGTAGATGGCCTGAATGCCATTAATGAAAAATATAACATTCTTGATGAAGTTCGTAGCGCCGGTTTACTAGTGGGTGCAGCGCTTAATAAGCAATGGCAGGGTAAGGCTAAAGATTTTCTAGTGGCTGCTCAAAATGAAAAACTCATGGTATTAGTGGCAGGCCCAAATGTTGTACGTTTTACACCGTCACTGATTATTACGGATGATGAAATCAGAGAAGGGTTAGCCCGTTTTGAAAGCGCTGTTGCGGCTGTTGTTAGTTAAATCGTTAATTAGCTAAAAGACTGGAGGGGTAATATGTTGATCGTCAGACCAAGTACTTTCTCAGACCTGGCTAGTATCGAAAAGCTAGCCAATCAAAATAGTGCAAAGATATCGAGCTTGCCCCAGCAGCGGGACAAGCTCAGTGAACAGATAGATATATCTACACGTTCGTTTGCGGGTGATGAATCTTTAGCAGGGGTAGAACAATACCTATTAGTGTTGGAAGACTCTGAGTCAGGGGGGGTGCTAGGCACTGCCGGTATTGATCGTTGTGCGGGGAATGGACACCCATTCTATAATTACCGCCAGGATGAATTAATACATTCCTCCCACCAGTTGAATGTTAACAATAAAGTGCCTGTTCTTTATATGAGTCATGAGCTGACGGGAAAAACTCTTTTTCGTTCTTTGACTATTGATTCTAAATATAGAGGCACCGAATACTTTGAGCTGATATCTCGAGCAAGGCTGTTATTGGTTGGGCAATTTAGTGAGCTTTTTGATGATGAAATTGTTATCGAGATTCAAGGAGCACTTGATGACGATGGCACATGTCCATTTTGGGACAGTGTCGGGCGACACTTTTTCGATATGGATTTTGCAACGGCCGATTACTACTCAGCCATTAAGAGCAAAACCTTTATTGCAGAGCTGATGCCTTCCCACCCCATCTATGTGCCTTTATTGAGTGAGGCGGCTCAAGCGGTTGTAGGTAAACCCCACCCCCTAGCAGAGCCAAACTGTCAGTTACTTCATCGTGAAGGTTTCAGAATAGGAAAATATGCTGATATTTTTGATGGAGGACCGACTTTAACCGCCAGAGTAAGTGATTTAAATACGGTTAAAAGCCTGCAAACCAAACATGTAAAAGTGAGCGAATCAACCCGGGGCGGCGTTAAATACCTGATTAGTAATGGCTCTGTTTCGAATTTTAGATGCGTTATCGGACAGTTGACCGATGGCATTGGGGATGTGATCAGAATTAGTCAGGCGCTTGCGAAGGCGCTTAATGTTTCTGAGCGTGAAAACATTACTTTTGCGGCCCTATAACTAAAATCGGGAAGGGGAGGAGAGCGTCATGATGATTATTCGTCCAATCAATAAGGGTGATTTTGATTCACTTTGTTACTTGGCAAAAAATACAGGTATTGGGGTCACTTCATTACCTGATAACCCTGATTTATTACAATCTAAAATAGACCGGGCTGAAGAATCGTTTTCAAAAAAAATAGACTCTGATCATGCTAAATATATGTTTGTTTTGGAAGATACGCAGACAAAAAAAGTGGTTGGACTTTGTGGTATAGAAGCTAGAGTCGGCCTGGAAGATGTTTGGTACAACTACCGTATTAGTACCACTGTTAACGCATCCACTGAGCTTGGGGTGCATAAACAAACACCAACCCTATATCTTACCAATGACCTGACAGGCTGCTCTGAAGTGTGTTCATTGTTTTTGGATGCAGAGTATCGAAAAAATAGTAATGGCCTTTTGTTGTCAAAGAGTCGTTTTCTGTTTTTTGCAGACTTTCCTGATATGTTCAGCGAAAAAGTATTCGCTGAAATGCGAGGCGTTTCTGATGATCAAGGGCAGTCCCCTTTTTGGGATGCACTGGGAAAAAAATTCTTTACCATGGATTTTTCTCGTGCAGATTACCTTTCCGGTGCTTCGGGTAAATCGTTCATTGCTGAATTGATGCCAAAACACCCCATTTACTTGCCGTTTTTGAGTGATGAAGCTCAAGCTGTGGTGGGCAAAGTTCATGAAAACACGATACCAGCCCGAGCGATGCTTGAGTCTGAAGGTTTTAATTTTAATGGTTTTATCGATATTTTTGATGGTGGGCCGGCGATTGAAGCGTTTGTAAATAATATTCGTGCGGTAAGAGAAAGCTTTAAACGTCATGCTTTGGTGGTTAAAAATCCGAAAGAAACGGATGATGATGACAGATCGAAATTAAAAGACTTGTACCTTGTTTCTAACCGGTCATTTTCAAACTTTCGGGTAGCACTTGTCCCAGCGTCCAGTATTAGACAAGACACTATTGATATTCCTGCTGAACTCGCTGAGCACTTACAAATATGTTCTGGTGATGTCTTGCGTGCAGTTAGTCTACGAGAAGCGAAGAGGTAGCATCCTAATGAATTCAAAAGAGCTGAATAAAAATTTCAAATCAGGGCAACTTTATATCAATGGTTTGTGGGTGGATGGTGCAGGTGAAAAGCTAGATTCAATTTGTCCTGTTACTCAGCAACGTCGTTGGAGTGGTTTGACTGCCAGTAAAGCAGATGTTGATAGTGCTATTGCTGCGGCCAGAACCGCGTTTGTCAGCTGGAAAAAGGTTTCCCTTGATGATCGGAAAGCTATTATCAGACGTTTTGCTGAACTTCTTGGGCAGAATAAAGAGCATCTGGCCGACTGCATTGGCAAAGAAACGGGTAAGCCCCTCTGGGAGTCGCGTACTGAAGTGGCGGCAATGGTAGGTAAGATCGAATTATCTATAAAGGCTCAGGAAGAAAGAACAGGTACAAAAGAAAGCGATACAGCGGCAGGTCATGCGGTGTTAAGGCATCGTCCACATGGTGTTGTAGCGGTGTTTGGTCCTTATAATTTTCCCGGTCATTTACCTAATGGCCACATTGTTCCTGCTTTATTGTCGGGTAATACCGTGGTATTTAAACCCAGCGAACAAACCCCTTTGGTAGCAGAAGAGACTATTAAACTATGGGAACAGGCTGGGCTTCCATCGGGCGTGTTAAATTTGGTGCAGGGTGAAAAAGAAACAGGTATTGCTCTCGCTAGTCATGATCAAATTGATGGTTTATTTTTCACTGGTAGCTCCACGACAGGGCATATCCTTCATCAGCAATTTGGTGGACGTCCAGATAAAATACTGGCATTGGAAATGGGCGGTAATAACCCGCTTATTGTTGATCACCCAGGTGATTTGGATGCGGCTGTACACCATACGGTTATGTCTGCCTTCGTTTCCGCCGGACAGCGTTGTACTTGCGCAAGACGGTTATTGGTTCCTAAGGGAGTAGAAGGCGATGCTTTTATTGATCGTTTGGCTGATGTAGCCAGCCGGTTAACGGTTGATGCTTATGATGCAGAAGAGCAACCATTTATGGGGTCTCTAATTTCTATTGCTGCCGCTCAAGGCCTTTTAGACGCACAGGCCTCGTTGCTGGAAGCGGGAGCCCGTTCAATTTTAAGCATGCAACAGATTAAATCGGGTGCGGCCTTATTGAGTCCGGGTATTCTCGATGTAAGCAACATAGCATCTTTCCCTGACGAAGAGCATTTTGGCCCCTTATTGAAAGTTATTCGTTATGACACTTTCGAGCAGGCCATAGAAATTGCTAATAATACAAGTTTTGGGCTTTCTGCCGGCTTGATTTGTGATGATAGGGCTCGTTACGAACAGTTTCTTGATGAAATAAGAGCGGGTATTGTGAATTGGAATAAGCCGATTACAGGCGCCAGCGGTGCAGCACCTTTTGGTGGTATCGGAGGCAGTGGGAATCATAGAGCCAGCGCCTATTATGCGGCTGACTATTGCGCTTACCCAGTGGCATCGGTTGAAGACGAAAGTGTCACCATGCCAGCTCAGTTATCCCCCGGCATTGATATGTCGTAGAGGTGAAATGAATATGAAAGCACATGAAATAAACTTTGATGGCCTTGTAGGGCCAACCCATAACTATAGCGGCTTGTCATATGGCAATGTGGCTTCTGAACAAAATGTTATGGCAGTTTCTAATCCTAAAGAAGCCGCAAAGCAGGGGCTTAGAAAGATGAAAGCTCTGCAGGAAATAGGCTTTAAACAAGGCGTTTTAGCGCCTCACCATCGGCCTAACGTTGATGTGTTAAGATCGCTTGGTTTTACGGGTAGTGATGAAAAAGTGCTAGCAGAGGTAGACAGAGTCTCACCTGTAATACTCGCTGCAGTTTCTTCCGCTTCTTGTATGTGGACGGCTAATGCCGTGACCGTTTCGCCCAGTGCAGACACCCTTGATAAACGAGTACACTTTACCGCCGCAAACTTAAATGCCAAATTTCATCGCTCTATTGAGCACCAGTCAACTTCTCAAATTGTTCAGGCAACATTCTGTAATGAGCAGCACTTTGCTCATCACCAGGCATTACCTGCTGTTGCGCAGTTTGGTGATGAAGGTGCTGCGAACCATACCCGCTTTTGCGCTGATTATGGCTCTGAAGGAGTGGAGTTCTTTGTTTATGGTAGGCGGGCATTTGATGAAGCTGCACCAAAGCCAGGCAAGTACCCAGCAAGGCAGACTTTGGAAGCCTCAGAGGCTATAGCAAGATTACATCAACTTCCCGATGACCGTATTGTTTATGCTCAGCAAAAGCCTGAAACCATTGATGCGGGCGTGTTTCATAATGATGTTATCTCCGTGGGGAATGGCAATGTGTTGTTTTATCACGAAGAAGCATTTGTAGATACTGAGCGTGTACTGGCAGAGTTAGACAGAAAACTAAAGGGGAGTTCATTAATTCCTATTAAGGTTGCCAATAGCGATGTATCTGTTGCTGATGCTGTTCGCTCTTACTTGTTTAATAGTCAATTATTATCAAAGCCTGATGGTACCATGATGCTGATTGTGCCTATGGAGTGCCGAGAAGTGGCTTCAGTAGCCTCTTACCTTGATCAATTAGTTGAATCAGGTGGGCCTATTACTCAGGTTGAGATGTTTGACCTTAAACAGAGTATGCAAAATGGCGGTGGACCTGCTTGCCTACGTCTACGAGTCGTATTAACTGAAGCAGAGCAGGCTGCCGTTAACTCTCATGTAATGATGTCTGATAAGTTGTTTTCTACATTAAATCAATGGGTCGATAAACACTATCGAGACCGCTTAACCGCTGCTGACCTTTCAGATGTTAAGTTGTTGAGGGAATCTGAGACTGCTTTGGATGAGCTAACGCAAATACTTAACTTAGGGTCGGTGTATCCATTTCAGGTTTAATGTAAGGTAGATTGTTCAGCGCCTTTTGGCGTTGCCCCCATATCCACAAGACGAAGCATTAAGCCTGCCCGTTGTCCTGGGCCAACCTTGCTATTGGGGAATACAATGTATTCCTCTTGACCTTGTACCCGGTAACTTTGTTCTTTGTCTTCCCAGATTAAACTACCTACGGGGAATTTCGTAAAATTACTAATATCTTCTGGGATATGTAATGCAAAATTATTTCCAGTATTAATAATCTCATGACTGGCAATAAAGCACTGAACCCTGTGTTCTGCACTTCTGGGTGTGGGCCAGCCACCCTTAAGGCGAGTTCTTAAATTCTCAGTTAAAGCGTTATATCGCTCCAGATCATTTTGGCCAAAAGGCTTAACTTTACCGAGTTCAACGGTAAAGCTTTCCGCGCCATAACTAACCGCTGTATGCGATGAGAATGTGGTTGCTGAGCTTGTTTGAAAAAGAAACGCACTAACATCGCTAAAGGCTAAAAACTGAAGCTGCATTGGGTTTGCGCTACGACCTGGGATATAGGGGTATATTGCAAATTTTTCAATTACGGAATCTCGAATTGCGGTATGTAGGTCATAGTGGTTTACCTTGGATTTGTCTTCTCCGTTGGTGTCTTCTATGAAATTAGCCACACTTTGCTCTATTAAAGCAGCTCTTTGTCCATCCACGGAGTCGCAGTAAGTTTGGTTAGCATGTGTACCGCAAAATAAGCGATTCATATTATGCTCAATAAAGCGCTCACCAATCACCATGGCTTCAGGGTTACCAAAAATAAACAGGGTAGGTGTTTTAACTGAATATTCACCGTTGATAATTTCGTTTATTAAGGTATTACAAAATTCAATAGGCGCTGTTTCGTTACCGTGAATGCCGGCTGATAAAATAAGTTTTGGGGGATGGGTAGCTGTCTCGCTCTGAACTGGGGCGATTTCTAGAATACCAAGAGCATGTAAAATAATTGATGCACCATCGGCTAGTTGCGCTGAACGTTGTTCAATGTTTCTGGTTGCATTTTCAAGCGTATGACTCAGAAAATCAGCGCTTGAATCAAATAATGTTTTTCTGATTGTCATAAGGTTCCCAAATATAGGGTGTGCCATGCGCACCGTTTTTTTTGAATTATATTGTGATGTATTCCCTAATGAGACAAAGGCTTCAAATGAGCTAGCACTTTGTTTTCAATATGGCGGAAAGTAAATATCAGTGTAAATGTAATACAAAGATAAATGGCTGCCACAAACAAGAAGGCATCGAAGGGCGCATAGTATCGTGAATAAATATCCCGTGCCGCGCCGGTTAAATCAACAATAGTAACAACACTGGCAATTGCGCTGGCATGAAGCATAAAAATCACTTCATTAGCATAAGCAGGCAATGCGCGTCTAAATGCACTGGGAAGAATTACTCTGCGCATTCGTACAGCCCAAGACATGCCATAAGCTTTAGCTGCTTCTATTTCCCCTTTGGATGTATTTTCAATAGCGCCACGAATAATCTCTGTGGTATAAGCTGCAGTGTTTAGCACAAAAGCAATAAGGCAAGGATAAAAGGCCTCTGCCAATATGTTTTCCCATAGCCAGGTGCCTTTGATACCTTCAATTTGAGCCGTACCATAATAAATTAGAAATAACTGAACGATGAGCGGTGTACCTCTAAAAATGTACACGTAAATCCAGATAGGTTTACTTATCCACGGGTTTTTTGAGGTTCTTAAAATGCCTAAGGGAAGGGCAATAACCGCACCGATTACTAGTGATAAAAAAACGAGTTGAATGGTTGTAACAAAACCGCCCCAATAGTGCATAAGGGTAGCAAGGTTGAATATGTCGTTTTGGGATAATAGTTGTTCAAATTGCTCAAGCATACGTTTACCCCTTCACCACGCCAGCACTGTATTTTCGTTCAAGCATTTTTAATCCCCATTCAGAAAGTGCAGTCATTAATAGGAACCCAAAAATCACAGGGAGTAAAAAAAGGAAAGGTTGATGAGTCGCTTTAGCGGCTTCAGACGCTAAACGTACCATATCTGAAAGTCCAATAACGGAAACCAGAGCGGTAGTTTTTAGTAATACCAGCCAGTTATTTCCTATGCCAGGCAGAGCGTGACGCATCATTTGAGGGAACATTATACGACTAAATATTTGCCATGGAGTCATCCCATAAGCTTTGCCTGCTTCAATCTGCCCAAGTTCCACAGACTGAAAGGCACCTCTGAAGGTTTCGGCCATGTAGGCACCGAAGATAAATCCAATAGTGATAACGCCAGCAGTAAATTCATTGACGTTAAAAAAAACATCAACTTCAAATTTTGTGTATAGCCAGTCAGATAAGTTATTCATCATCATCTGACCACCAAAAAATATTAACATCATCAAAACAAGGTCAGGTACACCTCGTATAAGGGTTGTATAGACTGTTGCAATACCATTTAGGATAGGGTTTGACGATATTTTGGCAAGCCCTCCTAATAAACCGAGAAATACGGCAAGTAATAGTGAAAGTATTGCTACCTCAACAGTGAGAAGGGCTCCACCAAGAATGGATGGGCCGTACCCTTGAAGATCTAACATAGGCATACTCCGTTGAGGTATTTTGAATGATTAGATCTTGATATCGTACGCGAAGTATTTCTTCATGATCTTGTCGTATGTACCGTCGTCTTTAAGCTTTTTAAGCGCTTTGTTGAATTTGTTAGCAAGCTCCTGATCACGTTTACGGAAGGCGACACCGATGCCGTCGCCTACAGGGATGTTGTCACCTAGCGTTTCGAAATCGTCATTATTAAGAATTGTTTTCTCGCCAACAGGGAAATCCAGGAAAACAGCATCAAGACGTCCACCAGTAAGATCAAGAACCAAGTCATCAGCTGTTGTGTAGCGCTTTACTTCAACTACATCTCCAAATTTGTCAGTTACGTAGTTGTCTTGCAGAGTACCTCGTTGTACACCGATTTTTTTGCCTGTCAGCGCTTCTTTCGATGCTACGTCTAAGCCCATTCCCTTCTTGCCAAACCATGCTGAAGGGGTGTTGTAATATCCTTCAGAGAACAGTACTTTTTTAGCACGTTCTTCGGTAATAGACATTGATGACATGATGGCATCATATTTACGTGCTAAAAGCCCTGGAATAATGCCATCCCATGCTTGAGGGATCCATTCGCATTTTGCTTTAATTTCAGCACAAACTGCATTACCTAAATCCACCTCAAAACCGGTAAGTGATCCATCCGGTGCTTTAAACTCAAATGGCTCGTAAGGTACATCTACGGCAATACGCACTTCTTTCCAATCTTTAGCCTGAATAGAACCAGCGCTAAAAGCCAGCATACATGAAACTGCAATAATCAGTTTTTTCATTGGTTACCCCATTTTTGATTTTGATTTATTTTTGTTACTTGTTTCTGCTCTTTAATACTTAGGAGCAAGAAACTGCTTCATTCTCTCCGAGTCAGGGTTATCGAAAACCTTGGACGGTGGCCCTTGCTCTTCAATTAAACCTTCATGGAGAAATAACACTTGAGATGAGACATCTTTGGCAAAAGCCATTTCATGAGTGACCACAATCATCGTGCGCCCTTCATCAGCCAAACTATGCATGACTTTTAATACTTCACCGACTAATTCTGGGTCAAGTGCGGAGGTCGGCTCATCAAACAAAAGTACTTCAGGTTCCATTGCTAATGCTCTGGCAATGGCTGCCCGCTGTTGCTGGCCTCCCGACATTTGAGCGGGATAGTAGTCCCTGCGTTCGTAAATACCTACTCTATTGAGTAAAGCGTTAGCTTTTTCGATGGCTTCGGCTTTGGGAATGCCTAGTACGCTGATAGGCGCTTCAATAATATTTTCCAGAACGGTCATGTGAGACCATAAATTAAAGCCCTGAAATACCATTGAAAGGCGAGATCTCATTTTTTCTACTTGTCGCAAATCTGCAGGTACGCGTATGCCTTTATTATTCGTTTTGAATTTTAGCTCTTCGCCATGAACAAAAATTTCACCCGACGTAGGGGTCTCAAGCAGGTTGATGCAACGTAAGAATGTGCTTTTACCTGAACCTGAAGAACCAATAAGCGATATAACATCGCCTTTATGAGCTTCGGCAGATATGCCCTTAAGTACTTCTAAAGAACCAAAGGTTTTATGAATATCCTTAGCAATCAGGGGAGCAGTTTCTCCCATATTATTCTCCTGAACTATCAGGTTTATTTATCTGTAAAATGTCGTTGGTAGTAATGAATTACAGTCTTGATGCGACAAAATTAAACGTTATGTATGAGTGGTCGCATGATTTTTCTCTATCTATCAGATAATAATAGCCAATAAATTGAATTTAGCTTTGTTTATTGAGGATAGAAAACAAGATGTTTTTTGAAAAAGGAGGGCTACTCGTCGTGCACTTCAGCAAGAACCAGCTTAGCAGTGGGTGACCCACTTGAACTAAACACAATTTGAGTTTGTTGTTTATTTACTAGTGTTATTGCCGTGAGAACGACATAACAATAATAATTAACAAAGGATTCAACTAATTTGCTGATCATATGGTTTTGGTTTGCAGTTTCAACCATCCATGTGTTTCATGTTAGTTGGTGCGGGCAATCCTGATGCTCCGCAATATCTCTTATTTTTAGCAAGCTCTATCTTTCATGAGATAAGTTTAAAAATCAATACTTTTATTGTGAATAAATTTTAGTGGATATGCTGCAGGTGTTGTACTACGTTAATGTTTTTTAGGGGCTTATAAAGGTGTTAATTCTGAGTATTTGAACTATATTATTAGTTAGATGTGTCACCATAAAAGTTGAATTCATGAATTTAAATAGGAAGGGAATGGTAAGTTCGGTTTCCCGTAATACAGCTTGCCGACTATTAATAGTATTAGTGTATTGCGTGTTTTTTTCTGCGTTAGCTAAGGCTGAAAGTGAAATTAAAATTTGCATGGATGAAAATGACTGGCACCCTTTTACTATTGTAAAAGACGGTAAGGGCGCGGGGATTCATCTTGATATTATTAATAAAGCGTTGAGCAATTTGGGATATACCTCCAAAGTTAGAGTTATGCCCTGGAAACGCTGCTTGAATGAAGCCAAGCGAGGCCATTTTGATGCGGTGGCCACGGCGTCTTTTAATCAAACAAGAGCTGAGTTTCTTGACTACCCTAAAGGTGCCGCAACAGAGCACAAATCTGATTATAGGGTTATGCAGGTGGAATACGTGGTTGTAACCCTGAGAGGGGATGACTATCAGTTTGATGGGGATATTAAAACAATTCCTCACCCTATTCGTGCACCCAGAGGGTATTCTATTGTGGGTGATTTAGAAAAACAGGGCTTAATTGTGGATGATAATGCCGCAAGTGATGAGGTCAATATTAAGAAATTATTGCGTGAAGATCGTGGTTCTGTAGTAGTAATTCCAGAAATGGTGAGAATGTTAAGTCGACAGCCTGCATATAGAAATAAATTAACAATTAGCGAAATTCCTTGGAAATCGAAGTCATATTTTTTTCCATTCTCCAAATTATCAAGCTTGTCTGATTCTGCTAAGTCGTTGATCTGGTCTGAAATCAAAAAAACAAGAGAAGATGCATTGTTTATGTCTCAGTCTGCAGAAAAGTATTAAATCACCAATGAGAATAATTACACTCTTTTTATTACTGGCTTTAGGGCAGTTTTGCTGGGGGATTGATATTAATTCCGTCAGTAGCAATGAAGATTTAGGTCGCAGGATTTCTTATATAGAAGACAAAGAAGACCGGGTTGGGACTTACGATTTAGCACTTGTCTCCACGCTAGCAGGGGAACAATGGCTTCATAATGGTGGGAAACCTGTTAATTTTGGGTATTCAAAATCTAGCTTTTGGTTTAAGCAAACCTTAGTAAATAGCAGCAATAAACCAAAAAGAAAGCTATTGGAAATTGGCTATAGTGTGCTGGATTATGTTGATGTTTATGTAGTAAGAGCGAAGGGGGAGGCTGAAAGTTATCACCTTGGTGATAAGTTAAATTTCAATCAGAGAATTATCCAAAATCGACATTTTTTGGTTCCTTTAAATTTTGAAGAAAATGAATCTTTAGATCTATACCTAAGAGTCAAAACAAATAGTTCAGTTCAGTTACCTCTTTCGCTATGGGAACCCGATGAGTTTTATCGGGTCGACCAAATTAGAATGATTTTTCATGGGGTTTATTTTGGAATTGCCCTAGTGATGATTATCTACAACTTATTTGTATATCGCGCAATCGCTGAAAAATCTTACCTCTATTATGTTGCCTGTATTACATGCATGGCGCTATTTTTAGCCTCTATTAACAGCCTTACATTTCAATATATTTGGCCAACATCCACTTGGTGGAATGACCAGTCTATAGTGTTCTTTCTTAATGGGGTGGTGTTTTTTGGTGGACTTTTTTCCATTGAGTTTTTATCAATTAACCCCGCTTCGGAGCGGGTTTTAAATCGTATTATTTTATTGTTTAGTGGGATGGGCGGTATTTTGATGCTGCTTTCGCTAATTTTACCCTACCAGTTAGTGATACGTCCGACCATTTATGTCGCGATGGCCGTGTGCGTTATGCTTATTTTGGTTGGCTCTTATCGTTGGCTAAAAGGTGATGTGTCGGCTCGTTATTTTACGGTTGCCTGGTTTTCATTATTGGTAGGAGGCATTGTATTGGCCCTCAATAAGTTTACCTTATTGCCACAAAATGTATTTACCGAAAATGCGACTCAGATTGGATCAGGCATTGAGATCATCCTGCTGTCACTAGCTTTAGCCGATCGCTTATATCAAGAGAAACTGAAAGCCTTTAATGCTCAGCAGGAAGCGAATGTCATGCTTGAGCAGCGGGTTCAAGAGAGAACTGTTGAGCTGGAAAAACTAAATGATCGTTTAATGGAGTTAAGTAGTGTTGATGCCTTAACAAAATTAAAAAATAGAGGTTTTTTTGAAGAAACCTTTCAAAAAGTATTTGAGTCTGCTTTTCGTTATCAAAGACATTTATCATTACTGGTTATTGATATCGATTATTTTAAAAAGATTAATGACGAATATGGTCATCAGGCGGGTGATGAATGTTTAAAGAAGGTATCTGAAACTCTTCGGGAACTAATATCACGCCCTCAAGACCTCGTTGCCCGATATGGTGGCGAGGAGTTTGTTGTCTTACTGCCTGAAACCCCTAGCGAGGGCGCAGCGAAAGTTGCGGAAAAAGTCCGTAAACAAATTGAGAGGACATCGTACTTAATATCTGGGAGTGAGCTTAATTTAACCGTAAGTATTGGTGTTTTTTCATTGCTTCCAAGCTCGGCAGATAATCGTAATGATATGTTTGATCGAGCAGATGTAGCGCTTTATAAAGCTAAGAGAGAAGGGCGAAATAGGGTGGAGACGGTTGCGGGGTAGGCAAAGAGGCTAAATAGTTATTACCAGAAACGAAAAAAACCCGAACATCGTGAGATGATCAGGTTTTTAGAATAATGGTGCCCGGACGCGGAATCGAACCACGGACACGAGGATTTTCAATCCTCTGCTCTACCGACTGAGCTATCCGGGCAACGGGGCGTATTAGACTCGTTATGCCGTTCTGAGTCAAGAGGTAAACTAAAAAAATAATGAATGATTTACCGTTCGATGCTTATTTACTCAGGGGTTTTCTTTCCTTGAGGAACAAAACCTTCAATTGCATCAATATCTTCATTATTGAAGAACTTATCCATTTGCTCGGCTAAATAAACGCGGTCTTCAGGGTTCATCATGCTAAGACGTTTTTCATTGATCAGCATCGTTTGCTTGCTTTGCCATTCAGCCCAGGCTTTTTTTGATATATTGTCGTAAAGGTACGCGCCCTTTTGGCCCGGCATAGGGGGCATGTCCATGCCTTCTAGTTCTTCTTTGTGTTTAACGCAAAAAATGGTGCGACTCATCAAGGTTACCTTATATGCTTTTTAGTCATGATCAATTGAGAAAATACGCGTATTGCTCTTTCAGAATAGTACCGCTCTTTTTGAATAGTGGCTATAGCAATGAAGAGTATTAGAATTATTGGCGATAGAACTTGAAAAACAATAGATTAGATACTGTACTAGTAAAGATAAGATAGAAAAATTTGAAGGTTAATGAATGAAAGTGCTGTTAGTTGATGATTCTCCTGTTGATAGGGTGATATCAGAGGCTTTTTTGTTGGAGCTTGGGCATGAGGTTGTTCTTGGTGAGAATGGTCAGCAGGCCTTAGAACTCTATAGTGAATGTCACCCTGATATTATTCTTATGGATGAGGTGATGCCTATTATGCGAGGGCATGAGGCTGCCAAGGCTATTCGTGAACTCGACGATGACTGGGTGCCTATCATTTTTTTAAGTGCTCGTTTTACGGCTGAAGATATTTCTGCTGGTATTGATGCAGGGGGGGATGATTATCTTGCTAAGCCATTAGACCAAACAATCCTTGCTGCCAAAATGAAAGCTCTAGGGCGTATTGCTAGCATGAGGCAGAAACTACTCGAAGTGTCTGATGAACTTGAGCGAGCTAATGTAGAGTTACGGCGACAAGCCGATGTGGATGGTCTAACCAGTTTGGCAAATCGTCGATATATGGATCGGTTTTTATCACATGAAGTGGCGCGGTGCGCACGCAGCATGCAACCACTTTCAGTTATTATGTGTGATATTGATGAGTTTAAGCTTTATAACGATCATTATGGTCACTTAAAGGGTGATGACTGCATAAAGCTTATTGCTGGTGTGTTAGCGTCTCAAACCCGAAGAGCAACAGATTTGGCTGCGCGTTATGGTGGAGAAGAGTTTGCAATCATTCTTCCTGATACAAGCGAGGAGGATGCGCTTAAGTTAGCTAGGAGTATTAAGGTTAAGGTTGAAGGCCTCAATATTATGCATGAGAAGTCAACGGTTACTAATCATGTAACACTGAGTTTAGGGGTTTACAATGCTACGCCTTCGCCAATGTTAATAGGCAAGGATTATCTTAATTTTGCAGATAAAGCGCTTTACCATGCAAAGCAGAGTGGGCGTAATAAAGTTGTCGCTTATAGTGACATGGAGACCTAAGACTCTAGGTCTTGCCTTTATTAAATGTATTAAGGTATTGCCTTATAGGGGCTGCCATTCCAAGCGTCTGGTGAGCCTTACCGCTAAACCAGTCAGCAGTTTGAGTTT
>ENA-OSET01000717-OSET01000717.1-sediment-metagenome-genome-assembly--contig:-NODE-717-length-36415-cov-46.064148_pt1 | contig 36415 bp, 36 predicted proteins | sample MGYA00237882_ERZ534229 | MGnify/ENA primary metagenome ERZ534229 (study PRJEB26408, sample SAMN06266212) | sediment metagenome | isolation source: Hudson Canyon methane seep mesocosm | place... | reverse complement strand
ACTCACATACAGGCGGTGTTTCACCTGCTAAATTTGAGGAAGCGTACTTTTCGGAATTACAGACTGTCTAATGAAATCTGGGAAGTCCAAGAAGCCATTGTAAGGAACTAAGCTTCCACCCTCTGTAGAAGAGGAAGCTTTATTTAGACTATCGTTCTATATCAAGCTCTCGTTTGTCAGTATAAAGCATTCTGATCATTTCATACTCAAATGGTGAGCCCGATTGGTAATAACGGAAACCATTTCTATGACGAGCATCAATACTATTCAAAAGATAGTACGCCACTTCACGCTCACTATGATCATCCAGATTAAGCGGATCAATCTCAGCCATGACTATAGCATCAGTGGCAAGTCCTGCTGTATCACGCAGATTAGATGGACCCAAAATTGGCAAAACGATATAAGGTCCATTACCAACACCATAGTGACCTAATGTTTGCCCGAAATCTTCCTCATGCTCATAGATCCCCCACTTTGTAGCCACATCAAATAAGCCTAATATACCAACAGTTGTATTGATAAGTAATCGACCGGCACTATCAACGGTAGCCTTAGGTTTTAGTTGTAAAGCCGAGTTAATCAGGTGAGTAATATCTGATATATTACTGAAAAAGTTGGTAACACCATCTTCAGCAAAATCCGGCATGATCGTTGTGTAAGCACCAACAACTGGCAAAAATACATAACGATCGAAACCAGCATTGAATCGGTATATACCACGATTCATGCCTTCCCATGGATCATAGACATCGATGTTGTACGTTACATCCTCTTTTACTACAGAATCAACGGTATGCATTGCAGGAAGTTCATCAGGCTGTTTTACCGGTGCAGAACTACAAGCAGTCAACACTACTAAACTACACATGGCTACGAGCAATGAAATTTTTCGAAAAATATTAGAAGTATATGTCATAGCTAGGTAACCTTAATTCTTGAAGTAGTTGACCATATAGTCAACATTATCTTTATAGGACATATTTCCACAGTGACCACCGGTTGGATAAATATGAGCACGTGATTGGAAAGTTTCACGGAAGAAATCAATCTCACCAGGAGCAAGAATAATGTCATTTTCATTGTGAATCACGGTGATTTTATCTGACGTACTTAGATAATCAGCAATACTAGTCAAGCTTAAAGATTCAATAACTGATTCTCGAGTAGCATCCGGTTGACGCTCTTTAAAAAATGGATAAAAACGTTCGTTAAAGTAATCAGTGAAACTGACACGAAATGCTACCTTGCCATAGTTTGTTGTTGATTCTCTTTTACCCAAAATATGATTCTTTGGCAAAATATAACCACCATTTGTGGCTATATCAGATACGAAGATCATATTAGATGATGCTATTCGGAAAGACATGCCAATTAGTGGTGATAGCTCTTCTGTTACATTGTCTTTAGTGAGTTCACCCTTTTCATGTCGGTCTTTTAGCATGCGGTAGAGAAAATCATTGGTGAAATTTAAACGTTCTGTTGTTGTATAAAATTCAGCAACCTTTTCCATGGTTTCATCATGGAATTGATTGATGTTTTCCAAGCCACCAGGAATATGATCTTCCAGCATCTTATCCAGGATAGAAACTGAAGTATATAAACTAACCGGCGGGTTGATCATTAATACTTTTTTGAAATTAAAGACTTTTCGTTCTTCATCTAATTTAGCAACAAATGCTGCTTGGGAAGCACCTAAACTATAGCCTGTCACATGGAATTCAGTGATCTCGACTTTGCCTTGAATCTGCTGATGAATCAAATCCATCACATGATAGAGATCAGCACTATCTTCAACAATATGACCGGGAACCTGAGTAGTTGAAGCGCTCAAAATAAAATTGGCATAGGTTGGAGAAGATAATGAAACGACGTGAAAGCCTCCCTGATAAAATGCTTTTTCCATCATTTTCATTTTTGGGCTACGGAAACTGGCACCAGTCCCTGCAATAACAAAAATTAACGGTGCAGCCTCTTTTTGCGTAACCAGTGAATATTTAAGCTTTTTAACTGGAATGAATTCTGGGACTTCTCGGTCAGGAAAGACAACAATATCTCTCTCTTTACGATTGATATCATCTTCCTTAGGAAGCTCTGCAACGAACTCTCTTGGCGTTCCTACTACAGTAGCTACAAGTCCGTTCTTTATCGGATAGTCATAATCACCACTAGTAGCAGCCCAACACAATGTGCTGAATAGTAATACTATTAAGCCAATAAATTTATTCATGTTATGTCCCGTTAAAATTTTGTTTGCCACTATACTATAGTCGCACTAGGTTCCCAAGCTTTGAACTTTGATGCACATATAATTAAGGCCAGGTAAATGATTACCTGACCTTAATTATTGTTCAAAAATAATAACTTTGGTGTTACTTGTTAACTTTGATTCTAGTGCCAGTATTGTATGCAACATTTTTCAGTATCAAGGTGACTACAAACTCAGCAAATTAGAAATGGATTAGGAGAGCGAATCGTCTTGATTATTCGCTATCCATATTCTGATTATGATCGGTAAGGTATGCACCAACCAGGCTAGATACTAAAATGGCAAGATAAAACTGGCCACATATCGCCTCTAGATAAGCCAATGATTGTACTAATGGCAGAGAAGGAGTTATGTCTCCATACCCTAGTGTAGTTAAAGTGACAAAGCTGAAATAGAGGTAATCCCACCTATTTGAATGTTCAAGGAGAGGGAAAGCCTCCGGAAATATGACTGAAATAAGAATATAAATTAAGCCCCAAATGACACCAATAAGCAGGTATATACAGAGTGAACCTACAATTTTATTTGCGGTTATTTTGCCACTAAAAAGGATGTTTTTGATGGCAATGTATATTGAAAAGAAAAGGAATATTAACGAGGTGGCCAATCCAGTGAAAAAAATTAATTTTGAATCTATAAAATAATTAATTATAGATAACATGATAGAGGTGAAAATAAATCCTAGACCCAATCTAAACCAGAAACGATCGATTTGGAGACTCCATATACCAACAAACATAGCGCCGGAAAATGCAAGTTGGGTAATGATACGAGAAGATGTTACATAGTTTTCACTTAATGCCGGCCCAATTATAATGAGTGCTAATAGACCGACAAGCATGTAAATATAATTACCTTGCTGATGAGCTGTTTCTTTTTCGAATTGTGTTTTCATATTATTAATCGAGTAATTCCAATATTGAAATGTCACAGGAACCACATCCTGAAACAGTACCTTTTGCCTTTGATATTTTATCTATAGAGTCATAACCCTTACCAATAAGCGCCTTGAATTTATGCTTTGTTGTACTACTATAGTCACAAATCACTTATTTTTGTTGGTGTTCATCAGGCATTGTAAGTTTTATATTTATTAGAGAAGGTTAATGATAACTTAAATCAGTATAAGTTAGAGAAATTGAGATTACCAACGTTGAAAAAGTGGCTTAGATTTCCTGCCAAGAATATTTGGTAATTATACGACGGACTGGGCTTGAAATTTTGTTGTAATGACTCGTCATTTTGCTTCCTCATTACACTTAAAAGTATTGTTAATTACTCAATGAATAATTACACTGTGCAGAGCACATCTATAAGGATGTCTTTTTTTGCCATTTTTCCATATAGCTACACTCTAACTATATGGGGCTACATGTATTATCAATACTTCGATAATAAAAAACACCTACTCGGAAAAGTCATAATGCCACATTATTCTCTCTCTAGGCATAAATTGTTTGTCCTCCTAATTTTTATTTCATGCTTGTCACTATCTGAGATTGTTTTTGCTGAGACATCTGATTTTAAAGAGGCTCTTCTCCAGAAGGCTAAGGATTATCAGAACAATGGTGAGTTATATATTGGAGCGAGACGGATTTATGCGACTCAATTTATTACTGGAATTTATGATCTAAATGGACGCAAGCCACTATGGAATAAGAGTAATAGGCAGGGATTGTTAGCAATATTTGACAGTATGTATGAAGAGGGCTTGGTTATTGATGATTATCATTTCCCTGAGATAGATGGCTACCTCGATCAAGAGAGTAAAAAAAGACTATCGGCGTCCGATCATCTCGATCTCGATATATTGCTTACTGAAGGACTCGTTAGGGTTCTATACAACCTCGCTTTCGGAAAAGTAGATCCAGTTGCATTGGATCCTAATATTAATTTTACGCGGCAGCTTGCAGATACAGACTTTGCCTCGTTACTATTGAAACATATTCAGGCTGGAAGTATTGATTCATTGGTTAATGTCGCCCGACCTAAAGATTTCCGATATGAGTCACTTAAAACTGCTCTTGCAAAGTATCGTCAAATAAAAAGGACAAGTGGCTGGAATGTTCTCCCGCAAGGAAAGATACTTAAAATAGGTGATCAGGATGACAGTGTCTTACTGTTAAGAGCGCGACTTCAGCTTAGTGGTGACTATCAAGAAAATCACGGCGAGGCTAGAAATAAAGAATTTAATGAGCCGATAAAAGCATCGGTCGAGTTATTTCAGCAGCGACACGGCTTAGAAGTTGATGGTGCTATTGGCCCGAAAACACTTGCTGCAATGAATGTGTCTGTGGAAAAACGAATTGAGCAGATACGAATTAATTTAGAACGACAACGTTGGTATTTACATCAAATTGAAGGCGAATTCATTTTTGTTGATATAGCTGGATTCAAGGCGTATTGGTTAAAAGATGGAGAAATCATCTGGGATCAGCTTGTTCAGGTAGGTAATTATTATACTAGTACGCCTGTATTTCAAGACCAGATCGAATACCTTGAATTCAATCCAACCTGGACAATTCCACCGGGTATTATTAGGCGTAGTATTCTACCAAATTTAAAGAAAGACTCTGGCTATCTAAAAAAGCAGGGATTCCTACTACTGACATTGGATGGTAAACCACTGGATGCCGAACAAATTGATTGGTCTGCGATGAAAAATTTTCCATATATGGTAAGGCAACCAGCAGGCCCAACTAATGCGTTAGGATTGGTTAAATTTATCTTCCCAAACCCTCACTATGTCTTTTTACATGACACTAATCATCGAGAACTTTTCAGTCGTACAAGCCGCACATTCAGTGCTGGTTGCATACGCGTTCATGAACCATTTGATTTTGCAGAGAAACTGCTTCAAGGGCATAAAGGTAATTGGACTCGAGAAAAAATTGATGCACTGGTTGCTTCTGGTAAAACAAAACGCGTACATTTAGACACGCCGATGAAAATAATAATCGGATACTCTACAGCGTTTGCAGCTGATGGACAGGTGCATTTTAAGGATGATATCTATAAACGAGATGCAAAGGTATTAAAAGCACTCAACGGTCGCTTTACGATTAGAAAACAAGATCGGACGAATTAAACTGAATTATTTTTCCTGTTATTTTGGGGCAATATTCGTTTATTACTAATAGAAATCAATATAATTAATGTTATTAAATATGTGTCGTTAATAGTGATATTAGAATTTTTATAGGTCATATGTTGAAATTAAAATTAATTGTTTTATTCTTTATTTCCTTACTTGTGATGCCTCTAGGTTACGCAATGGAATTGGCCCCTCTGCGATGGTCTCACCTTCCGGTGGGTGTGAATTTTGCTGGTGTTGCTTATGCTTATACTGAGGCAGATGTTTTAATTGACCCAGTTGTTAGACTCGAAAATGTGGAGATGGAACTACAGACGTTGGTTGGAAAATATATTCGGACTTTCGAATTGTTTGATAAATCTGCTCGGATCGATATTAAGACTGCCTATCAAAAAGGAACGTGGACGGGACTATTAAACGGTACTCCAGCTATCGCGCACCGAGAGGGTTTAAATGATGCAAAACTACGCCTAGCTATTAATCTATATGGTGCACCTCCTCTGGAGGGTAAGGAGTTTGCCTTTTATCGTGCTAATGCCGATATTGAAACTATTGTTGGAGTGGCATTAGTAGCAAGCTTACCAACAGGTGAATATATGGATGATAAATTGATTAATCTTGGTGAAAATCGATTTTCGTTTTCTCCCCAGTTTGGTGTTACGCATAAAAGAGGAAAGTGGACAATGGAGCTAACCGGCCAAGTCGCTTTGTATACAGAAAATGATGACTTTTATAATGGAAAGACAATAGATCAGGAACCACTGTATTTTGTTCATGGACATCTTATTCATACGTTTAAACCTGGAGTCTGGACTGGGCTAAGTCTTGGCTATGATTATGGTGGTGAAAGCACAATTGATGGTATTGACAATGATGATAGACGGCAAAATATCGGCTGGGCGCTGAGGTTTACATATCCCATAGATCGCTATGCTCTTAGTGTTGCCTATATAGGTACTCGTACTCAAGAAGAGTTTGGACTTAACACAAATACATTAACAACAAGTTTAGCTTTTCATTGGTGAACAGTGTTTGATAACGTACTGTTCTTATGGTTATATGGAATTATTGAAGGTGGTAATAGTGCCGGCTACTTTTTTTAGGTTATCCTTTTTTGTAAGTAATTACTAAATGTAATGAGTATATGATTAAGCAACTTTTTCAAAAAATTGCAAACTTAATGGTATGCCAGTACTGCTAAACTTGAACTGATCAATGTGTGGTTCTCCATCATTGGCTGATATATAATTTAATAAAATCGTCAATAACTAGGAAGAGTCCACCATGATGCGTTCAACTTCATTTAAATTAATAGCGATATCTATAATCGTCTGTGCGAGCTTTACTTTCAAGGCCGTATCAGCAGAAGAGGCACCTATTGAAGAGCTAAGTCTTTGGGATAAGACAGTAGAATTTTTTGATAATGCATGGAGCTCCACCAAGGATGTATCGGATGATACTTGGAACACAACCAAAGACGTTTCTGAAGATGCATGGGATAAAACCAAAGATGTTTCTGAAGATGTATGGGATGAAACTGCAGAAGGAAGTTCTGATGCATGGGATAAAACCAAAGAGGTTTCTGGAGATGCTTGGGATAAAACAAAGGAAGTTTCTGAAGAAACGTGGGATGCAGCTAAAGATGCAGTTGATTAGACAAAGTAGTAATTGATTTACTATTTGAGGTTTTATTTTACGTGAAACATGTATTCATTCTAACCCTACTTGTTAGCTTAGTCACAGCATGTGTATCTATAACACCCAATCAAATATCTAACCATAACGCTGATCATAGTATTACGTCACAATTTGATTCTTGTGAAGCAATTAATATAGTCCAAACATTAACATCTTCACCACCCTTATTTTTAAATCCCAAATCAATCTCATTGCTTAACTGGAATGTATACAAAGGGCAGGGTGAAAACTGGTTGATTGATTTCCAGCAGTTAAGCGAGTCAAAAGACATTATCACTCTTCAAGAAGCAAGATTAGATGATACGTTGCATGAGTCGCTTGATGTATTGAACTTATATTGGGATATAACATCGGCATTTTTATATAAAAATGCGACAGTCGGTGTTTTAACAGCCGCTAAAGTTCCCGTTAGTAATCAATGTAGTATTCACACTAAAGAACCTGTTATTCAATTACCCAAAACGCTGATGGTTAACTTTTATCCAATATTAGGTCATGATAAAACTTTATTAGTTGCGAATATTCACAGTATCAATTTCACTCTTGGGATAGGTAAATATTCTGAACAAATACAGAAATTACTTAGTGTGATTCAACAACATAATGGTCCTGTCATTGTTGCAGGTGATTTTAATAGTTGGAGTCAACATCGAATGGATGTTGTTGAGCAATTTAAAGAAACATTGTCGCTGGCTTCTTTGCCTTATCAAAATCACCATCGGACGCGTATATTTGGTAATGCAATAGACCATATATTTTATCGTGGTTTAGTTCCTACACGAATAGAAACACCAGAAGTGACAAGCTCAGATCATAATCCAATAGTTGTTGTTTTTAGTCTATCGCCAGTAAACGAGGTGGTATTAAAGAATGAATAAAATTTATCAAGGCATCATTGGACTAGTACTAGTATCAATTAGCTCGGCAGTATTTAGTGATTCACTGGTAGAACAAGAAACGCAACATTTACTAAATTATATTGGTGGCTCAGGCTGTGTTTTTATTCGTAATGACTCTGAATACTCACCAGAAAAAGCTCGATCACATATTCTACGAAAATATAAACATGTAAAGGATAAAGTGGGTACGACAGAGGAGGTTATAGAATACGCTGCGACAGAGAGTAGTTTTACAGGTAAAGCCTATTTGATTAAATGCCCTGAGGAGGATGTTGTTCCCAGTTCTGAATGGTTAACCGCAGAGCTTGAAGTGTATCGAATAAAAGAAAATCGACAGCAAGTAACTATCAAGGGTAACATTCATCTTAATGATGCAAATTTTAGTGCTGTAGGTAATGAGCCGGGTTGGTATTTACTCAAAAACAGTAGCCATCTGATATTAGTATCCGACTATGGCACTTCACGTGTTGATGTTGAGCTTCCAGCTCCAACTATGGATGAGAATGAGCCTCAGGTCATGCATTGGGATATGGAAGGATTTAGCCTTGAGATACGTAATGCAATTTGTAATGACTCCATGAGTGATGAGATCTACAGTAATACTGTTGTGGTAACGACAGGTAATAAAACACTATATGGATGTGGCAAAATGTTAGACTGAACAACAGCCCTATCTAAGGTTGAGAAGATGGACTTCCCAGATTTCATTAGACAGATTGTAATTCCTAAGAGTACGCTTCCTCAAATTTAGCTGGTGAAACATCACCTGTATGTGAGTGTCATTGTTAGTCGGGCTGATGATGCACTTTATTATGCTAAAGAAAATAGACGTAATAGGCTGTTCTTTTATGAAGACTTACTCTGCGAAGGTGTTTTTACAGAAAAAGTCGACAGTGGTGATGATCTTGAACTCTTTTCATTTTATCCATGATTAGCCAGGTTGACCATCTGTCCTAGGTTTAATAAAGATCATTAAGTAAGAAGCTAAAAATAGCACAAATGCCACAATCCATAGCACTTGAGCTAGCCCTATCAAATGAAGATAGGCACTAGGTATGAATATCGGCATCACTACACGAACTAATGCACCCAAAAATAAACTAACAAATACCAAATTTAGTATTGCCGGTGGTTCGTTGATATTTCTACCAGTATGACCTAATGATATACGAGAGATCATGCCTAAAGTCATTAAACCGATTCCTCCATAAGTAAAGGCATGGAGTGGTATTGAGCTAGGGTAAAGGTTAAAGAAGTTAATCGCTTTAAGCGCAAAGCCTAATATGAACATGCTATAGCCGAGGAAAAGCACCCATAAGAGAGGTTTCTTCCAGATACCTTTGGTATGCCATCCCCACAATCTAACACTATGCAATATTACTAATATAGTTGAGAAGAGTGCCGTTAATAAGGCCTGTTTGAGGAATACATCGACAATCCATAATGCGGCTAGGAATAATATGCTGCTTGAGTCAATGAATGACCAGTTTTTTAGTTGAACTTGGTAGCCAACACCACGTTCAATGAAAAAGGGCATCACACGCCTTGCAAGGGTGAATATGAGTGCCATTATCAAGTATACACCTGAAAATAACCCCCATGAGATTCCTTGGTTCACAATATGTAGTACACCAAGATAATAGAGGATATCAGCAGCCAGAATCAGTACGAGAATCGAGACGATCAATAATTGACGCCACTGCTTTACTTTAGCTATAGGGTGGAGAACTGCAAGAATAAGCCCGAATAGAAAAAGTATGTTTAATAGTGCTGCCCATTCGAATAATAAGCTTGAGTTAAATAGAGGTAAGGTTCTAGCAAGTAACCATGTCATGACCAGTGCGGCTAGAGGTAGACCTTTTATTGTTTGTACACCTGTCCAGTTTCTAACAGCGGTCAGCAGGAAACCTGCAATAATGGCAACACTGTAACCAAACACCATTTCATGTCCATGCCATGCAATAGGCGTGATATTGCTAACAGGGAGTGACCAGCCAAAGCTAAAGCTTGCCATCCAGATGAATGTTGCAATGATGGAAAATAAGCTAGCGAATAAGAAAAAAGGTCTAAAGCCTAATTCAAATAAGGCAAATTGCTTAACTGGCTGTGGATTGAATGTTGATTGTTGCATTTTATCCTTCTCTGGCTAATGGATATTGTTGGTCATCATGAGCTGCATCTTCATCACCAGAGGGTGATTTTCGATGTAATTCAAGATCTTTGAAGTTAAATAAGGCATTATCAGCAAGTTGTGATGGTGATATATTTTGCAGGCTACGGAAGATATTTTCCAAGCGACCTGGATGTTGTTTTTCCCAACCTTGCAACATTTCTTTGATTACTTGTCTTTGCATATTTTCTTGTGAACCGCAAAGGTTACAAGGAATGATAGGGAAGTCTTGCTGTTCAGAATAGCGAATAATATCCGACTCTTTGCAATAGGCTAAAGGTCTTATCAGGATATTTGTCTTATCATCACTGAGTAGTTTGGGTGGCATGGCTTTCACTTTACTGCCATAAAACATATTGAGAAAGGCTGTTTCTATAATGTCATCACGATGATGACCGAGTGCAATTTTGGTAATGCCATTTTGTCTTGCGTAACCATAGAGAGAACCACGACGAAGCCTTGAACAAATACCGCAGGTCGTTTTACCTTCAGGTACAACTTCTTTAACAATACTATAGGTATCTTTTTCAATGATATGAAAAGGGACACCAATTTTTGACAGATATTCCGGCAGAATATGTTCAGGGAAGCCGGGTTGTTTTTGGTCAAGATTAACCGCGATAATTTCAAAATCAATTGGGGCATGCTTTTGCAAGTTCATCAAAATATCGAGCAGGGTGTAACTATCCTTACCACCCGATAGGCAAACCATGACCTTATCGCCATCTTGAATCATATTGTAGTCAGAAATTGCTTGCCCTACATTACGACGTAAGCGTTTCTTCAATTTATTGAGCTCTAGTTTCTTTTTTGCTACATTTTCGGTCATTTAAATTAGGCCTGAAAAAGGTTGAACAGTGACAATAGTGTTTGGCTTGATACCTTCACATTGTTCGTCTAATAAGATGAAACAGTTGGCGATACTCATTGAACGTAAGATCCCCGAACCTTGTTCTCCAGTTGTTTTGACTTGAGTGATGCCATTGTCATCTTGAAATAATATGCCACGCTGAAATTCAAAACGTCCCGCACGTTTACGAATGTTACTAACGCAATTAACCTGCATATGTTGTTGTACTTGTTCAGGTAAGCCAGAGAATTGCTGTAATGCACTACTTACAAATTGGTAAAAAGTGACCATCACGGAGACGGGATTACCTGGAAGACCAAAAAATAAAGTGTCATTAATTTTACCAAAGGCGAGTGGTCTGCCTGGTTTCATTGCTATCTTCCAGAAATCGACATGACCTAGTTCTATCAGCATTTCTTTAACATAATCAGCATCACCAACAGATACGCCACCAGAGGTAAGCACAACATCAGCTTGCTGTGCAGCATATTGTAGTGCCTGACGTAATGCATCTTTATTATCTGCAATGACACCCATATCTAAAATATCAACATCATGTCGTTTTAGCATGCCGTATAAAGTGTAACGATTACTGTCGTATATTTGACCTTCTTCTAATGATTCTCCAATAGAACGAAGTTCATCACCTGTTGAGAAGAAGGCAACTCGGAGTTTTCTTTTGACTGTGATTTCACCAATACCTAATGACGCGATCAAGCCAAGATCAGCAGGCATTATTTTATGGCCTGAAGTTAAAACCTCTTCACCTTGCTGCAGATCTTCGCCAGCAGAACGAACATTTTGTCCGATTGAATGTTTACCGTGTAGGGTAATAGATGAATTATTAACTTCAACATGTTCTTGCATGATAACAGTGTCACAATCGGCAGGCATCATTGCACCTGTCATAATTCGAATACATTGACCAGGCTTGATCTCGCCAGTATAGGGCTGCCCTGCGAAGGCTGTACCCACTTGCTTAAGTGTCACTAGATTATCATTTAAATCACTGCCATGAATTGCATAACCATCCATTGCAGAATTATTATGAGGCGGCACATTAATTGGAGAAATAATGGATTGGTCTAAGATGAATCCGAGTGCATCACGTAATGAACGTTTTTCCCATGTTGTTACGGGCTTAATAAGGTTTTTAATACGTTGTCTTGCATCATCAACACTTAGACTACTAGCTTCATGTGCATCAGCACAGCTCTCTTGGGGGATAAATTCAGCCACGATTATGTAGTCCAATGATTAATGAAGGTTTGCAGATAGTCCGCTATCTGATCGATATTATTCAGGTCTAGCTGGTCAATATTCCTGCTATTGTCTATAGGTGTGTCCGTTGCAATTGCAATAATATTAGAATCATCGGGGTGAAGGTGTGGTTTTTCTAGTGCTGGACGATAGAGTTCAATTTTAGCAATACCTTCATGTTTAAAGCCTTCTACTAAGATAAGGTCTAGATTTTTAGTGTTTAAACGGGGGATTAGGTCAGCCAATCGAGGCTCAGTCATTTCGACTGGTTGCACTTCCATTAATGCCATTAAATTACTTGATGATACGAGTACTTGCTGAGCACCAGCTTGCCTAATTTCATAGCTATCTTTGCCTGGGACATCAATATCAAATTTGTGATGAGCATGCTTTATAACCGCAACTTCTATACCTTTGGAATTTAATGAGGGGATAAGTTGACGTAATAAGGTCGTTTTTCCTGTTCCACTAAATGCTGCAAAACCAATAAGAGGGATAGGAGAATGCACTTTTGGTTCATTGTTAGTGACATCTTCAGGATGATTAAAATTTGTAAAGCTATCAGCTTGATCAGAAAAATCAACAACAGCCATTTTATGTTCGGCTAACCAAAGATCTATTTTTCGGCCACCTTGTTGTATATGTTGTTCAAGTTCATCTTGTAAATGACAAGGTAATAAACAGAAGACAGGTTGTAGACGTTCGCCATCATGGGCTACAGCTAGGTCTGCCCGTTCAAGCAGCATCGCTTCCATCATTCTTTGGCGTAACTGTGCTGATATACGAGGCGAATCACATGGTGCTGTGAGTATGTAGTCGGTCGTTACTGATTTCATCGCACTAAGCATGCCAGCAAGAGGGCCACAGAAGTTTTCTAAACTATCTTCAATAACAGGGTAACCAAAGCGTTGATATTGTTCAATATTGCGATTAGCATTAATGATAAGCGCATCAACTTGAGATTTTAAGGTATTGATTGAATAACTAATTAAAGACTGTTGTTTGTATTGCAATAGACCTTTGTCGTTGCCTCCCATACGTCTGCCTTTGCCACCTGCTAGGATAACTCCGGTTACGGATGGATTTGAGGATGTATTCATATTGATTCGCTGTTATTCTGTATTTTACAATTAATAGGGGAGGAGAAGCCATGAATAAAGCATGGATTGCAGGGCTTATTATACTGCTAAACACATCACTTGCATGGTCTAATTCTGATGTATTAAATATTGTGGTGGTAGGATTGTTTAGTGATCAGGCTGTTGTAGAAATTAATAATAAACAAAGATTATTAAAGGTGGGTAAAACAAGCCCTGAGGGCGTAACCTTAATTTCAGCAAATAGTCGGGGTGCAGTATTAGAGAAAGACGGCGTTAAAGAAAGCTATGAATTAGGCTCACGGATAAGTACTAATTTTGCGCCACCAGTAGCACAAAAAGTGGTTAGTTTATGGCCAACAAACGGCATGTATACAACAACTGGTAGTGTGAATGGTTATAGTGTTGATTTTATTGTTGATACAGGAGCATCTGCTATTGCACTCAATGCTGAGACTGCTACAAGGTTAGATTTAGATTATTTAAAAGGCAAAAAAGTAGGAGTTAGGACTGCTTCAGGGATTGAAACTGCCTATCATGTAATGCTTGATGAAGTGCAAATAGGTGAAATTAAACTTCACAATATTCGGGCAATGGTATTAGATGGTAAGCAACCAGAACGTGCTTTGTTAGGAATGTCATTTTTAAGTGAACTACACATGGAGCGTAAAGATGAAAGAATGGACTTGAAGAAAAAATTCTAAAAACCAAGTTGTTATAGACATAAAAAAAGCCCTAGATAATAGCAATATTATTAGGGCTTTTTTGAATGGGATTAAAAATCTATCTAGTCAAAACCATTACTAATTAATGCGTAAGCAGAGTGATTATGAATAGATTCAAAGTTTTCTGATTCAACGGTATAAGCATTAATACGATCATCATCATTTAGTCGTGCAGCAATGTCACGAACGATATCTTCAACAAATTTAGGATTATCGTAAGCTTTTTCAGTGACAAATTTTTCATCAGGACGTTTAAGTAGCCCGAAGATCTCACATGAGGCTTCATCTTCAACCATGTCGATAATATCTTCAATCCAGATGAAGCTATCAGCACGTACTGTAACAGTGACATGCGAACGTTGATTATGTGCACCATAATCTGAAATATTCTTTGAACAAGGGCAAAGGCTTGTCACAGGAACAACGACTTTAACCATGACATCTGTTTCAGTGCCAGTTATTTCACCTAAAAAGCTAACTTGGTAATCCATCAAGCTTTTTACTTTACTGATAGGGGCTTCTTTATTAACAAAATAAGGAAAGTCCATCTCAATATAGCCAGATTCAGCTTGTAAGCGCTCTGTCATTTCAGGAAGCATGTCACGGAATGATTGCACTGTGATTTCACGTTCATGTTGATTTAAAATTTCAACAAAACGTGACATATGTGTACCTTTGAACTGGTGAGGTAAATTCACATACATATTGAAATTAGCAATGGTATTTTGTTCGCCAGAAGTACGATCACTAATTTTTATTGGGTGTTGAATATCTTTAATACCCACTTTGTCGATAGCAATATGGCGCTTATCGGCAATGTTCTGAACATCTTCAATCTCATCGCAGCAATCTGGTTTTTTATCAGTAGTCATACTTTTTTAATCCTCGCTATAACGCACGCAAGCTCGGTCAGTTTCCCAGAGGGTAACGCCAGAGATTTTAGCTGTGTCGATATTTAATGTGTTACTTAGGTTTTGGTAAAAATATTGAGCAATATTTTCTGCCGTAGGGTTAACCGTATCAAAAGGTGGAATATCATTCAGATAACGGTGGTCTAATGTTTTAGCTAATTCACGTGTAGCAGTTTTAATGGTTTTAAAATCCATTCCCATGCCATGATCATTTAATGCGGAAGCAGACACTTCAACTTCCAGCTTCCAGTTGTGACCGTGCATACGGCTACAATCGCCGGGATAATCACGCAGGGTATGGGCTGAGGCAAAATCAGCCAGGATTTTTAAGGTATAGGTTGGACTCATAGTTGACTATTATACTCGGGAATTATCAATAGTAGCTGCATATTATGCCGCAAAATGTGTTTTGACTGTATTAATAATGCCATTAGCATCTAAATTACAGTTGGCAAGCATTTTTTTATGCTCACCATGATCAAGGAATTTATCCGGTAAACCCATGATTTTTATTGTTGTTTTACTGTCGATGGAGGATAGATGTTCAGCAACACCACTACCAGCGCCACCCAGTTGAGTGTTTTCCTCAATAGTAATGATTAAGTCATGCGATTTGGCCATCTCTTCAATAACACTGTGATCAAGCGGTTTCACAAAACGCATATTAACGACAGTTGCATCCAATTCATCAGCTGCCTCTAATGCTGGTGTGAGCATGCTACCAAATGCAAGAATGGCAACCTTAGTGCCTTTACGTTGGATATTAGCTTTACCGATTTCTATTGATTTCAGTTCAGAGTCAATACTTATCCCTGTTCCTGTGCCACGAGGATAGCGAACAGCTGCCGGACCATTATACTGATAGCCAGTAGTTAACATTTGTCGGCATTCGTTTTCATCACTCGGCGCCATGACGATCATATTGGGAATACAACGTAAGTAACTTAGATCGAATGTACCAGCATGTGTTGCACCATCAGCACCCACTAAGCCACCACGGTCTATGGCAAATAGAACCGATAAGTTTTGCAGTGCCACATCGTGAATTAATTGATCGTAACCTCGTTGTAAGAAGGTTGAATAAATTGCAACAACAGGTTTTTTGCCTTCACATGCCATGCCTGCAGCTAGAGTGACAGCATGCTGCTCAGCAATACCCACATCAAAATAACGATCAGGATAAGTCTCAGCAAAGGCATTGAGGCCAGAACCATCACACATTGCAGGTGTGATGCCCATTAAATCTTCCGACTGCCTGGCCATATCACAAAGCCATTGACCAAAAACTTGAGTATAACTTGGACCAGATGATTTATTTCCTGCCGGACTTACACCATGATATTTCCCTGGCTCTTGTTCTGCTGGCTCGTAGCCTTTGCCTTTTTTAGTCACAATATGTAGAAATTGTGGCCCTTTACGATTACGTAAGTTACTTAGAGTAGAGATTAATGTATCAAGATCATGGCCATCAATAGGGCCAATATAATTAAAACCAAGCTCTTCAAATAAAGTACCTGGGATAACCATACCTTTTACATGTTCTTCTGCTCGGCGAGCTAACTCCCACGCTGGTGGAATTTTCTCGAGTACTTTTTTACTACCCTCTCTGGCAGATGAGTAGACTTTTCCAGATAGTATTCGGGCTAGATAATTAGACATGCCGCCTACATTCTTAGAAATCGACATTTCATTATCGTTCAGGATGACCAATAAGTTAGCACTCAAATCACCAGCATGAGCTAGGGCTTCATAAGCTTGCCCTGCAGTGATAGCACCATCACCGATAATAGCCACTGCATGACGTGAACTACCTGAAGCTTGGGATGCAACTGCTATACCCAATGCAGCACTAATAGAAGTACTTGAATGACCTACACCAAAGGCATCATAAGGACTTTCACTACGCTTAGGAAAACCAGATAAACCACCAGCTTGGCGCATGGTATGCATCTGATCGCGACGACCAGTAATAATCTTATGTACGTAACTTTGATGACCAACATCCCAAACAAACCGATCATCAGGCGTGTTGTACACATAATGTAAGGCAAGTGTCAGCTCGGTGACACCTAAATTAGATGAAATATGGCCACCAGTTTGCTGCACACTATCGACTATTAACGAACGAATCTCTTGTGCTAATTGTGGCAGTTGTTCTTTGTGGAGTTGACGTAAATCATCAGGACTATTTACTTGTGATAATAAAGACTCTTTTTGTATCGTCATATTAATTAGATCTCTGTACGACAAAGCCGGCTAAAGCGGCAAGAGCTTGCGTATCGTATGGTAGTTCTTCCAATGCTGCTAAGGCAGTATCAATCAAATTGATTGCTTTTTTCTGCGCAGCTTCTAAACCGAGTAAGGCTGGATAAGTAGGTTTATTTAAAGCAATATCAGCACCTTGTGTTTTACCTAATGTTTCAGTGTCTGCAGTGACATCTAAAACATCATCCTGAACTTGGAATGCCAGACCAATACAATAAGCATATTTATCTAGCTTGGCTAAGATGTTTTCATCAACTTTTTCTGATGCTAAGGCACCTAGTTTTACGCTAGCTCGAATTAATGCACCGGTTTTTAATTCATGCATATTTTGCAGGTTTTCAAGAGTAAGGGTATGACCAACAGACTCTAAATCAATTGCTTGGCCTCCAGCCATACCAAATACACCTGATTTTTGAGCAAGTGTTTTAACCATTTTACTTTGCTGGCTTGCAGATAGTTCGTTATCACATAAGGTTTCAAATGCTAATGTTTGCAGTGCGTCACCAACTAATAATGCCGTAGCATCATCATAGGCCTTATGGCAGGTTGGGCGACCACGACGTAAATCATCATCATCCATAATTGGCATATCGTCATGAACCAATGAATAAGCATGAATAAGTTCAACAGCACTTGCTGGTGCATCTAATAGGTTCAAGTTTACATCTAGGGCTTCGCCCGTTGCATAAACAAGTAAAGCTCGTAAACGTTTGCCACCATTTAGTGTGGAGTAATTCATGGCCTCAGCTAAACGTTGAGATGTTTGATTGGTGAGGGTAGTGCTATTTGGCAAGCGCACAGAAAGAGCGTGCTCTATTTGAGCTTGCTTTTCTTGCATCCAATTAGAAAGAATAAAACTACTTGTCACGATTCAGAGGTGTTTGTGTCGAAATCTACCAAGTTTGATTGGCCAGACTGTTGTAATAATACTTGAACCTTTTGTTCAGCTGCATTGAGTGCTTCTTGGCAATCACGTGTTAGCAATACACCACTTTCATAAAGTTTCAATGATTCTTCAAGGCTAATATCGCCTTGTTCAAGACGTGCTACCAATGATTCTAACTCTGTTACAGAGGCTTCATAATCTAGTTTTTTTCGTCTTGCAGCCATGCTTATCCCGAAACATAAAATTAAGTAGACACATTATATACGATCTATTGCCTGCTGGATTGTTTTGTCTCTAGCCGTTAGGCTGTTTAGGTTTTATGACTTAATATCATTCACCTTATGCAAAAAATTATTCGCGGCTTTTATAATTTATCCACATCGCCTACGGGATGCGTAGCAACGATCGGTAATTTTGATGGTGTGCATTTAGGCCATCAAGCCGTATTGAGCCAGTTAGCTATGAAAGGAGATACATTAGGTCTGCCGGCTGTTGTGATTACTTTTGAACCTCAGGCAAATGAATTTTTTGCACCTGATAAAGCACCTGCACGATTAAGTCGCTTTCGTGAAAAGATTGAAATGCTGCGTAGTTATTCAATTCAACAATTATGTGTACTGCGATTCAATAAAAAATTAGCGCAGATGACAGCAGAAGAATTTATTCAGCAATTGATTGTTGATGGTTTGAATATTAAATATCTTGTTGTAGGAGATGATTTTCGGTTTGGTAAAGATCGTCTTGGTGATTTTACTATGTTGCAGGAATTCGGTGCCGAGAATGGGTTTCAAGTCGTTAATATGCATACTTTTTCTGTAGATAATGTGCGGGTAAGTAGTACTAGAATTCGCCAAGCTTTAAAGTCAGGCGACATTATGCAGGCTGAGAAATTATTAGGGCGTCCGTATCGCATGAGTGGTCGCGTTGCCCATGGCGATAAACGTGGTCGGACAATGGGATTCCCTACTGCCAATATTCATTTACATCGTCGTAAAGTACCTTTAACTGGTGTCTATGCAGTACAACTGTTCGGGATCGAGGGTGAGCCTATTCGAGGCGTGGCAAATGTCGGTGTACGACCAACTGTTGGTGCAGACAAAGCCTTGTTGGAAGTACATTTATTTGATTTTGACCGTGAAATTTATGGTGAACATGTACAAGTACATTTCTTACATAAACTTCGAAATGAGCAGAAATTTGACGGTCTTGATGCTCTTATAGTGCAAATCAAAAAAGATTGTGAGCAGGCTAAAGCTTATTTTTCCAATCAGTAACTATATGAATGTGACCTGTAGTTCCATTAACGGTTAGCCTGTATTGATCTATATCAAAGAAAAGTCATATTCAGCTTCTATTTAGTAAGTAGGGAGTGTACTATTAACGTAGTATTTATAAGCATTTCGAGCATGCTGGGTAGCTTTAATCAGTAATGCATTATTAAGTAACTGAAAAAGAACTAAAAAATTATGTTGGAGAATTATCTCCCAATTTTGTTGTTTGTCCTGATTGGTATCGGCTTCGGCATAATGCCGCTTCTTGCCGGATTTGTACTTGGTCCTCGTCGCCCTGACGATGAAAAACGTTCAGTCTATGAATGTGGCTTTGAACCCTTTGAAGATGCACATATGAAATTCGATGTGCGTTACTACCTCGTTGCTATTCTGTTTATTATTTTCGATTTAGAAATTGCCTTTTTATTCCCTTGGGCCATTGTGCTTGATGATATCGGTGTCTTTGGTTTATTAGCGATGTTTCTATTTTTAGGAATATTGGTGGTTGGTTTTATCTATGAGTGGAAGAAGGGAGCTCTGGAATGGGAGTAGAAGGAATTCTTGAAGAAGGTATTGTCACCACTTCTGCAGATAAATTAATTAACTGGGCTAGAACGGGTTCTTTGTGGCCGATGACTTTTGGTCTTGCATGCTGTGCTGTTGAAATGATGCAGGCAGGTGCTTCACGTTACGATTTAGATCGCTTTGGTGTTGTGTTTAGACCGAGCCCTCGTCAATCTGATGTCATGATCGTTGCCGGCACACTTGTAAATAAAATGGCGCCCGCTTTACGTAAGGTTTATGACCAAATGTCAGAACCACGCTGGGTTATTTCAATGGGTTCTTGTGCCAATGGTGGTGGTTATTACCATTATTCATATGCGGTAGTTCGAGGCTGTGATCGAATTGTCCCCGTTGATATTTATGTACCAGGTTGCCCACCGACTGCAGAAGCATTGTTATATGGCATTATTCAGTTACAGAAAAAAATTCGTCGTACCAATACGATTGCACGAAGTAAACCTCAAGTGCAGGAAGTTCAAAACACATGATAAAAGCGCTCAAGGAAAAACTTGAACAACAACTTTCAGATGTGATTCTTGATTGTGAATGGCGCTTTGATGAAATCACTATTCATGTGCCTTCAGAAAGTATTGTATCCGTCTGTGAGCAATTAAGAAATCAACTTGGCTTTGAGCAACTGATCGATCTTTGTGGTGTCGACTACTCTGAATATGGTGGTAGTGCTTGGGAAACGAAAGGGGCTTCAGATCATGGCTTTAGTCGAGCTGTTGATGGTATCGGTAATACGGAGCCTGTTTCTGAAGGCCATCGTTTTGCTGTTGTCTATCATTTACTATCAGTTCAACATAACCAACGTGTCCGAGTTAAAGTTCGCTTAGATGCCGATAGTCCTATTATTGATAGTGTGACAAAGGTTTGGAATAGTGCTGACTGGTTTGAACGTGAAGCCTTTGATATGTTCGGGATTTTATTTAATGGACATGAAGACTTACGCCGAATTTTAACGGATTATGGTTTTATAGGTCATCCATTTAGAAAAGATTTCCCACTTATTGGTAACGTGGAAATGCGTTATGACCCAGAGAAAAAACGGGTTGTGTATGAGCCCGTTAGCATTGAAGAGCGAACATTGGTACCTCGCGTTATTCGTGATGATAATCGTTATAGTGGAAACGAATAATGGCTGAGATTAAAAACTACACCCTAAACTTTGGTCCACAGCATCCTGCGGCTCATGGTGTATTACGCCTCATTTTAGAGATGGATGGTGAAGTCATTCAACGTGCTGATCCACATGTTGGTCTTTTACATCGTGGTACAGAAAAATTAGCAGAAACTAAACCCTACAATCAAAATATTGGTTATATGGATCGCCTTGATTATGTGTCGATGTTATCTAATGAACATGCCTATGTGATGGCGATTGAGAAAATGTTGGGTGTACAAGTACCTGAACGTGCTCAATATATTCGTGTGATGTTTGATGAGATTACCCGTATTCTGAATCACTTAATGTGGTTGGGTACTCATGGTCTTGATATCGGTGCCATGACTATCTTTTTATATTGTTTCCGTGAGCGTGAAGACTTGATGGATGCCTATGAGGCTGTTTCAGGTGCACGAATGCATGCATCTTACTATCGCCCTGGCGGTGTTTATCGTGATTTGCCAGACTCTATGGCGAAATATGAAAAGTCAAAGTGGCATAGTGCAAAAGAAGTTGCAGCTAAAAATACTAATCGTGAAGGTAGTTTATTAGACTTTCTTGAAGACTTTACCGATCGTTTCCCCGGTTGTGTTGATGAGTATGAAACCTTACTGACCGATAACCGTATCTGGAAGCAACGTACCGTTGGTATTGGTGTCGTTTCACCTGAACGTGCATTACAACTTGGTTTTACTGGACCAATGTTACGTGGCTCAGGTATCGCGTGGGATCTACGTAAAAAACAACCTTATGAAGTCTATGATCGCATGGATTTTGATATTCCTATCGGTGTAGAAGGTGATTGTTACGATCGTTATTTGGTTCGTGTTCAAGAAATGCGAGAATCAAATAAAATCGTCAAACAGTGTATTGATTGGCTAAGAGAAAATCCGGGTCCAGTCATCACAGATGATGTGAAAATTGCCCCTCCAAAACGTGCTGATATGAAAGACAATATGGAAGCCTTAGTTCATCACTTTAAACTCTTTACTGAAGGTTATTGTGTGCCTGAAGGTGAAGCCTATGCAGCTGTCGAACACCCGAAAGGTGAATTTGGTATTTATATGGTGTCAGATGGTGCTAATAAACCTTATCGTCTTAAGATTCGAGCGCCGGGTTTTGCTCATTTAGCAGCAATGAATGAAATGGTGAAAGGTCATATGTTAGCGGATGTTGTAGCAGTGATTGGTACGATGGATATTGTATTTGGTGAGATTGATCGATGACTGATATGCAACTAACAGGTTCTAAGGAACAATTATTCACAGCAGAAATTCGTCAGCAACTTGATGATTGGGTGGCTAAATATCCGGCTGGACAAAGTCAATCAGCTGTCATTCCTTGTCTTCATATATTGCAAGCTGAACATGAAGGTTGGTTATCAGAAGACGTGATGGATGCTTTGGCTGTGTATTTAGGCATGCCAAAAATTAGCGTGTATGAAGTAGCTACATTTTACACCATGTTTGATCTGAAGCCGGTCGGTAAACATAAGGTTAATGTGTGTACTAATATTTCATGTCAGTTAAATGGTTCTGAACAAATTGTTGAACATCTTGAAAAATGTTTGGATGTTAAACTGGGTGAAACAACCGCTGATGGTAATGTGACATTGCGTGAAGTTGAATGTTTAGGTGCCTGCTGTGGTGCCCCCATGATGCAAGTGGGTCGTGATTACCATGAACATTTAACAACTGAAAAAATTGACACTATTTTGGCAGGAATCAAATCATGACTACAGCTACAGATGATTTGAAACTAGATCAGGTTTGTTTCCGAACTCGCCACCTTGATGAGCCATGGACACTTGAGTCTTATCGTAGTGTAGGTGGTTATGAAGTTTTAGAAAAGATTCTGAAAGAAAAAACACGCGCCGAAGAAATTATTGAACAGCTTAAAGATTCAGCTCTACGTGGCCGTGGTGGTGCAGGTTTCCCTACTGGTTTGAAGTGGAGCTTTATGCCACGACGTATGCCAGGTGATAAATATATCGTCTGTAATTCAGATGAAGGTGAGCCGGGTACGTGCAAAGACCGAGATATTTTAAGGTTTAACCCTCATCAAGTTGTAGAAGGCATGATTATCGCGGGTTACACCATCGGTGCTCAAGCTGGTTATAATTATATTCGTGGTGAGTTTGCAGAACCTTTTGACCGCTTTGAAGCGGCTATTCAAGAAGCAAAAGATGCCGGTTATTTAGGTAAAGATATTTTAGGTTCAGGTTTTAATTTTGAACTCTACACTCAGCCGGGTGCGGGGGCTTATATTTGTGGTGAAGAAACAGCACTACTTGAATCATTAGAAGGAAAAAAAGGTCAGCCACGTTACAAACCACCATTTCCTGCTGGATATGGGCTTTATGGTCGACCAACAACCATTAATAATACAGAAACATTAGCGTCTGTCCCTGTTATTTTGCAAAAAGGTGGTGATTGGTTTCATGAGTTGGGTACACCTAATAATGGCGGTAGTAAGATCTTTAGTGTGTCAGGTCATGTCAATAAACCAGGCAACTATGAAGTGCCAATGGGAACACCTTTCTCAAAACTACTAGAACTTGCTGGTGGAGTACGTAACGGTAATAAATTAAAAGCGGTTATTCCAGGTGGTAGTTCAACACCTGTTGTTCCTGGCGATAAAATGATGGAAGTTGCCATGAGCTATGATGGTATTAGTCGTGGTGGTTCAATGCTGGGTGCGGGTTCTGTCATTGTGATGGATGAAACAACCTGTATGGTAAAAGCATTAGAACGGATAGCCGAGTTTTATTATGAAGAATCATGTGGTCAATGTACGCCATGTCGAGAAGGTACTGGCTGGTTGTATCGTGTTGTAAAACGCATAGAGCATGGCGAAGGCACACAAGAAGATTTAGACCGTTTAGTCGATGTGGCAAAAAAGATTAATGGTAATACAATTTGTGCTTTGGGTGATGCAGCTGCTGCACCGGTGATTAGTTTTATCAAACATTTTCGTGATGAGTTTCAATATCACATTGACCATGGCAGATGCCAGGTGAGCAAGTAGTATGGTTAATATAGAAATAGACGGTATTCCACTAAAAGTGGATTCATCAAAAATGATTATTCAAGCTGCTGATGAAGCCGGCATTGATATTCCTCGTTTTTGTTACCATAAAAAGCTGTCGATAGCGGCTAACTGTCGTATGTGTTTGATTGAAGTCGATAAGGCACGTAAAGCATTACCAGCATGTGCAACCCCCGTTACTGAAGGTATGAAGGTCTTCACTCATTCTGAAACAGCATTAGCAGCTCAGCGTGGTGTGATGGAGTTTTTGCTTATTAATCATCCTCTTGATTGCCCAATATGTGATCAAGGTGGTGAGTGTGAATTACAAGATATGTCGATGGGTTATGGCGCTGGTGTGGGCCAATATAGTGAAGGCAAGCGCGTCGTTAAAAATAAAGATATTGGACCATTAATTAATACAGATATGACACGTTGCATACATTGCACTCGTTGTGTTCGTTTTGGTGAAGAGGTTGCTGGCATTAAAGAGCTCGGTGCCACAGGTCGTGGCGAGCATATGGAAATTGGTACTTATATAGAAGCCAGCGTTGCTTCGGAGCTATCGGGCAATATTATTGATTTATGTCCAGTGGGGGCCTTAACTTCAAAGCCATTCCGTTACAAAGCGCGTGCATGGGAATTAACAGCACATAATTCTATTGCGCCACATGATGCAATTGGTTCTAACATTGAATTTCATACCCGTCGCAATGAAGTCATGCGTGTCGTACCTAGAGAAAATCCAACCTTAAATGAAACCTGGTTATCAGATCGAGATAGGTTTAGTTATTTAGGGCTAAATCACGAGCAACGTGCCACTGTTCCAATGATTAAAGAACATGGTGAGTGGAAAGAGACTGATTGGCAAACAGCACTTCAAGTTGCAATTGATGGCCTGAAAGTGATTAAAACCAAGTATGGTGCAGATCAAGTTGCTGGTCTGAATGCGCCTACATCAACACTAGAAGAATCTTATTTATTCCGGAAGTTGTTACGTGGGATCGGAACAGAAAACATTGATCACCGTCTTCGCCAACAAGACTTTCCCGATCAATATACTGATTATGGACATAAGGGCTGGAGTCTAGCTGATATTGAAGAGAGCTATGATATTGTTCTGATTGGTTGTAATATTCGTGCAGAGCAACCGATGATTGCACATCGAATAAGACAATCAGCACTATTAGGAACGCCTGTTACAAATATTAACTTTGTAGCGGATGATTTATTAATTCCATCTGTTAATCAGTTAACGGTTGATATTAAAGGCATGATTAAGACGTTATCGGGTGTAGCAAAAGCATTAATGTCACTCTCGAAAGATGATAATAAAGCTTGGACAGAATTATTAGCTACAATTGTTCCTTCTGCTCAAGAACAGACGATTGCGATGCGTTTATCTAATGCGAAGAAGGCAACATTACTTGTTGGTGCATTAGCTAATCATCATCCTCAAGCAGCTAAGGTTAGAGCCCTAACAAACTTGATTGCAACACTCACTAAAAATCAAATGATTGTGTTGCCTACTGCCAATTCAACTGCTGCAGATATTGTGGAATCATTAGTTGAAAAGGACATGAATAGCTCGCCATTAAATGCCCAACAAGTTTGGCAGAAAAATTTACGTTCATATGTGTTATTTGGACTTGAACCAGAGTTGGACTGTGCAAATCCAGTTGCTGCAAAACAAGCTTTGCAACAAGCAAGTTTGGTTATTTCAATGACTAGCTACGTGACTGATGACATGTTGGCTTATTCAGATGTCATTTTACCTATCACACCATTTTCTGAAACGTCAGGTACTTTTGTTGGTATTGATGGGCAGTGGCAGAGTTTTAATGGAGCAGTCAATGCAAAAGGTGATAGTCGTCCTGCATGGAAAGTATTGCGAGTTTTAGGCAATATGGCGAATCTAAAAGATTTTGATTATGTTTCCTCACAAGATGTTCGTGATGAAGTGCGTGACCAAGTGAATTTGCAAGCAGCCCCTAGTGTCAACTTATACGCTCCAGAGGATTTAACTACTGAAACTGGCTTAATGACGATTTCAGAAATCCCAATGTATCAGGTTGATTCTGTAGTTCGTCGTAGTAAAGCATTGCAAGAAACAGCTGAAAATCAAACAGTATCAGTTGCTCGAATGAACGCTGCTGAAGCAGAAAAACAGAGTGTGAGTCAGGCTGAAACACTATTGATTACACAAGATAACAATAGTATTACGATGGCATTTGAAATTGATAATGACATTGCTGATAACTGTATTTATATAGCTGCTGGTATCAATGAAACATCAGCATTAGGTGCTATGTTTAGCAATGTTACTGTGCAGGCCATCGAGCAAGGAGACGATCATGCTTGATTTGATTAGCTCTGTTGCTGATTGGGTTGTAGCTCAGACTGTTCTATATACCATTTTAAAAATCGTCATCATTATTTCACCTTTGATGATTGGTGTTGCTTACTTAACCTATGCTGAGCGTAAAATTATTGGTTGGATTCAAGTACGAATTGGTCCAAATCGTGTAGGACCTTTAGGTCTACTGCAACCAATAGCTGATGGTTTAAAGTTGGCACTCAAGGAAGTTATCTTCCCTGCTAAATCAAATTTATACTTGTTTTTAGTTGCGCCAGTATTAGCGATAGGGCCTGCTCTAGCCGCGTGGGCAGTGATGCCATTTGATGCCACACTGACTTTAGCTAATATTGATGCTGGACTGCTTTATATTTTAGCTATCACATCAATGGGTGTTTACGGTATTGTTATTGCCGGCTGGGCATCCAATTCACGTTATGCCTTTTTAGGAGCCTTAAGATCGGCTGCCCAAGTTGTTTCTTATGAAATTGCGATGGGTTTTGCTTTAGTCGGTGTATTGATTGCAGCTGGAAGTTTGAACTTGGGTGAAATCACCATGGCTCAACAAGGTGGTATCTTACATTGGTACTGGTTGCCATTATTCCCATTATTTGTTGTCTATTTTTTATCAGGTGTCGCAGAAACTAACCGTGCTCCTTTTGATGTGTCGGAAGGTGAGTCTGAGATTGTTGCCGGTTTCCATGTTGAATATTCGGGTATGGCGTTTGCGGTATTTTTCCTTGCTGAATATGCCGATATGATTTTGATTTCAATGTTAGCGGCAGTGTTGTTTATGGGCGGCTGGTTATCGCCATTCCAAGGTGTTCCTGGATTAGAAGGTTTATTTGCATGGGTTCCAGGCATTATCTGGTTATTGATGAAAACCTGTATCTTCTTATTCTTTTATCTATGGTTTAGAGCAACGTTCCCTCGTTATCGTTATGATCAGATTATGCGTTTAGGTTGGAAAATATTTATCCCAGTTACACTTGTTTGGTTAGTCGTTGTGGCTACTGCCCAAGTTTATGATATTGGCCCTTGGTTCACGGAGGCTGTGTCATGAAATCAGAATTTATGAAGTCAGTACGGCACACTATTAAGAGCTTCTTATTATGGGAGTTATTGTTAGGTTTAAAACTAACAGGTCGATACTTATTTGCTAAAAAGATAACCGTTCAATACCCAGAAGAAAATACACCACAATCACCACGGTTCAGGGGATTACATGCATTACGACGCTACCCTAATGGTGAAGAACGGTGCATTGGTTGTAAATTATGTGAAGCGACGTGTCCTGCATTAGCTATTACCATTGAAACAGAACCTCGTGATGATGGAACTCGTCGAACAACACGTTATGACATTGATCTCTTTAAATGTATCTTTTGTGGTTTTTGTGAAGAATCGTGTCCAGTAGATTCAATTGTAGAAACACGTGTATTTGATTATCACTTCGAAAATCGCGGTGAGAATATTATGACTAAAGAAAAGTTATTAGCCGTTGGTGACAAACACGAAGATCAAATAGCAGCAGATCGCGCTGCTGATGCGGAGTACCGTTGATGGAACAAATAATTTTTTATTGCTTTGCTGCTATTTTATTATTTGCAGCAACGATGGTCATTACTGTACGTAACCCTGTTCGTGCAGCATTATTTCTAATATTGGCATTTTTCACCAGCTCAGGTATTTGGTTATTATTAGAAGCTGAATTTCTAGCAATGACTTTAGTACTTGTTTATGTCGGTGCTGTCATGGTGCTGTTCTTATTTGTAGTAATGATGTTAGATATTGATCTCACACCGCTACAGGAAGGCTTCACCAAGTATTTACCTTTAGGGATTATAGTTGCAGCATTGATTACCATTGAGATGATTGCTGTTCTTGGTGCGTCACATTTTGGTTTAGATATTATCTCAGCACCAGTTCCTCATCCAGAAGGCTATAGCAATACTAAAGAAATCGGTCTTTTACTCTATACCGTGTATGTCTATCCATTTGAAATTGCATCAGTGATTTTAACGGTAGCCATCATTGCGGCGATTACGTTGACTTTACGTGAGAAGAAAAGCAAATCTCAAAATGTTTCAGAACAAGTGAAAGTAAGAGCTGAAGATCGCCTTCGTATTGTGAAAATGGATGCGGTTAAAAAGCAGGATAATGAGCAGGAGACACAATTATGATTGCATTATCTGATTTTTTGATTCTAGGTGCTTTGTTATTTAGCTTGTCAGTTGCCGGTATTTTTATTAACCGTAAAAACATCATTATCTTATTAATGTGTATCGAGTTAATGTTGTTAGCTGTGAATCTTAACTTTATTGCTTTCTCACATTATGCTGGTGATATTGCAGGGCAAGTATTCGTATTCTTTATATTAACGGTGGCAGCAGCTGAAGCAGCCATTGGTTTGGCGATTTTAGTGGTGCTATTTAGAAATATGCACACGATTAATGTTGCAGAACTTGATAACTTGAAGGGCTAGGATTAATGACACAGAATTTACTCCTAACTATTGCTCTTTCACCGCTTCTTGGCAGTATCCTAGCCGGGTTCTTCGGCAATAAGATCGGCAAAACATGGTCTCATCGCGCTGCTATTATTGGTGTGGGACTCGCTTTTATCTTATCAACGTGGGTATTAAAACTCGTTGTTGTTGATGGTCAAACGTATAACGAACAGGTTTACCAATGGCTACAGGCAGGTAGTTTAAGTCTTGAAGTCGGCTTTATGGTTGATGCCTTGACTGCCATGATGATGGTTGTTGTCACCTTTGTTTCTCTGATGGTGCATATTTATACCATTGGTTATATGCATGACGATGATGGTTATTCCCGTTTCTTTAGTTATATTTCCCTGTTTACTTTCTCCATGCTGATATTGGTAATGGCCAATAACTTTATGCAGTTATTCTTTGGCTGGGAAGCTGTGGGTCTAGTGTCTTATTTATTGATTGGTTTTTGGTATAAAAAACCAACAGCTATCTATGCCAACTTGAAGGCATTCTTAGTCAATAGAGTAGGGGACTTTGGTTTCTTACTGGGTATTGCAGGCGTATTAATGTTTGCTGGTAGTTTGGATTATGTAGAAGTATTCGCTCAAGCGCCAACGATATCAGAAAAGACGATTAGTATTTTTGCTGGTCATGAATGGTCTGCGATGACGCTGATTTGTATCTTATTATTTATTGGTGCAATGGGTAAATCTGCCCAAGTACCATTACATGTCTGGTTGCCTGATTCAATGGAAGGCCCAACACCAATTTCAGCCTTAATTCATGCTGCAACAATGGTGACAGCGGGTATCTTTATGGTGACTAGAATGTCGCCACTGTTTGAGTTTTCAGAAACGGCTTTATCATTTGTATTAGTCATTGGTGCCATTACAGCCTTATTTATGGGCTTCTTGGGCTTAATCCAAAATGATATTAAACGGGTTATTGCCTATTCAACATTGTCACAACTAGGTTATATGACAGTTGCTTTAGGCGCTTCTGCCTATGCTGCTGGTGTATTTCACTTAATGACACATGCTTTCTTTAAAGCCTTATTGTTCTTAGGCGCGGGCTCAGTCATCATTGCCATGCATCACGAACAAGATATTCGTAAAATGGGTGGCCTGAAGAAATATATGCCTATTACCTATTGGACGGCATTGATTGGTTCTCTGGCCTTAATAGGCTTCCCTGGTCTAGCTGGTTTCTTCTCAAAAGACTCAATCATCGAAGCTGTACATGCTTCAGAGATAGCAGGTAGTGGATTTGCTTACTTTGCAGTCATTACCGGTGTATTTATCACCGCTTTATATAGTTTCAGACTCTTCTTCTTGGTTTTCCATGGTAAAGAACGTTTTGATACGCATGGCGATCATCTACCTCATGAGTCACCAGCTGTCGTCACCTTACCACTAATTTTATTAGCGATTCCATCGGTGGTAGCGGGTTATCTAATTGGCCCAATGGTATTTGGCGATTTCTTTGGTAATGCCATTATTGTGCATGCCGATCACGATGTCTTAGCTCATGTAGCTGAAGATTATCATGGTGTCGTTGGCTTTATGCTTCATGGTATGACGCAATTACCATTCTGGTTAGCCATGTCAGGTGTAGCAACAGCTTATTATTTGTATATGGTTAGACCTGATCTGCCAGCCAAAATACAGCAACGCTTCCAGTGGTTACACCGAGTGCTAGATAATAAATATGGTTTTGATGATTTTAATCAAAAAGTATTTGCTGGAGGTTCTCGAATGATTGGGCAGATACTGTGGAAGGTTGGTGATCAAAAGATAATTGATGGCGCTTTTGTGAATGGAACAGCGAAGTCGGTGGGTGCAATATCTAAAATAGTTCGCCGAATTCAAACAGGGTATTTATATACCTATGCCTTTGCCATGATAATCGGCTTATGGCTTTTACTTACCTATTTTGTAGTATAAGAATATGTTTACTGATTTACCTTTATTAAGCTTACTTATTTGGTTACCAGTTCTAGGCGGTATTGCCGTATTAGTCAATGGTGACAATAACTCATGGGCTCGACCTCTTTCATTATTGATTTCTGTCGTCACGTTATTATTATCAATTGGTTTATATACTGGCTTTGATAGTTCAACGCATCAAATGCAGTTTGCAGAACATGCCTCTTGGATAGCAGCATTTGATATTAACTATTCACTAGGGATTGATGGCTTCTCAATGCCATTGATTATCTTAACTGCATTTTCTACCGTGATTGTTGTTGTGGCAGGCTGGGAAGTAATTCAAGATCGAGTTAGCCAATATATGGCTGCCTTCTTAATTATGGAAGGTTTAATGATTGCCGTATTTGCTTCATTAGATGCCATTCTATTCTATGTGTTCTTTGAAGCAATGCTAATACCTTTATTTTTAGTTATTGGTATTTGGGGTGGTCCAAACCGAGTTTATGCCACCATTAAGTTTTTCCTTTACACCTTATTTGGTTCTGTCTTCTTACTATTAGCGTTGTTATACCTACATCATGTGTCAGGTAGCTTCTCAATTCTAGCGTTCCATCAAGTTAGTTTGTCGTTAACGGAGCAAGTCTATTTATTCCTCGCATTCTTAATTGCTTTTGCAGTGAAAGTACCCATGTGGCCAGTGCATACATGGCTACCTGATGCCCATGTAGAAGCGCCGACAGGCGGCTCAGTTATCCTTGCTGCAATTACATTGAAGATTGGTGGTTATGGTCTGATTCGATTTGCTTTACCAATCACACCAGATGCCAGCATGGCCTTAGATTGGCTTGTTATTAGCTTGTCATTAATCGCTGTTGTATATATTGGTTTTGTAGCACTCGCACAATCTGATTTGAAAAAACTAATCGCCTATTCCAGTATCGCTCATATGGGCTTTGTGACATTAGGTCTGTTTATCGTATTTAGAATATTTGCCAATGATGGTGTTGGTAGTAGTGCTGCTGTACTTGCTGTTGAAGGTGCTATGGTACAAATGATTTCACATGGTTTTATTGCTGCAGCAATGTTCTTAAGTGTCGGTGTCTTATATGATCGTATGCATACACGTGAAATTAGTGCTTATGGCGGTGTAATTAATAGCATGCCGATATTTGGTGGTTTTGCAGTATTTTTTGCTATGGCTAATGCAGGCTTACCTGGTACATCAGGTTTTGTTGGTGAGTTTATGGTTATATTAGCTGCCTTTAACGCTAACTTTTGGTTTGCTTTCTTAGCGGCAACGACATTGATTCTAGGTGCCGCTTACACTTTATGGATGATTAAGCGAGTCATGTTTGGTGAAGTTGCCAATGATAATGTGGCACAGCTTACAGATATCAACCGTCGTGAGTTTTGGATGTTGGCATCGTTAGCAATCATAATCTTAGCGATAGGGCTATGGCCAGCGCCGTTAACTGAGGTGATGCATAGCTCAGTCGAACATTTATTAAACCATGTTTCACAGTCAAAACTATAAGGGCATACGATTATTATGACGTTTGAAGTATTAAATATGTCTTTTGCATTACCAGAAATGTTTATGCTGGCAATGGCCTGCATTATTCTATTAGCAGTTGCCTTTTTAGGTAAAAATGGAGCAAGTGCTGCATATGGTTTAAGCCAATTAACATTGGCTGTAACGGCGATATTGATTTATCAATCATTCGGAGAGAGTGGCTTAACTTTTGATGGTACTTATATAAAAGATGCTTTTAGTGATGTATTGAAGTTCGCCATATGTATCATTAACATCGCTGTGCTGTTGTATTCAACCAGCTATTTAAAAGATCGAGACCTATTTAAAGGTGAATATTATGTCTTAGCCATATTCTCGACCTTAGGCATGATGGTCATGGTTTCGGCTGCACATTTCTTGACTATCTATCTTGGTTTAGAGCTGATGTCACTGTGTATGTATGCCATGGTGGCCATGCATCGTGATTCAATGGTATCGACAGAAGCGGCAATGAAATACTTCATTCTAGGGGCACTAGCTTCGGGTATGTTGCTGTATGGAATGTCGATTATTTATGGTGTGACGGGTAGTTTAGAACTCGCTACGATTGCACAAGTGATTCAAGCCGGTGGTTTGGATAATACAGTGTTAAGTTTTGGACTTGTTTTCTTAGTGATTGGCATTGGTTTCAAATTAGGTGCCGTACCATTTCATATGTGGTTGCCGGATGTTTATCATGGTGCGCCAACAGCTGTCACTTTATTTATTGCCACTGCTCCAAAAATTGCAGCCTTTGCGATGGCGATTCGATTATTGGTTGATGGTTTAGGTGATGTACAGCAGCACTGGCAGGGCATGTTGATCATGCTATCTGTTTTATCAATGATTATTGGTAATGTTGTTGCGATTGCTCAAACTAATTTCAAACGAATGTTGGCCTATTCAACTATTTCACATGTTGGTTTTATCTTGCTTGGTATTTTGTCTGGAACTCAGGCAGGTTATGCCGCTTCAATGTTTTATGCTTTAGTGTATGCATTAATGAGTTTGGGCGCTTTTGGCATGATTATCTTAATGAGCCGGCAGGGTTTTGAGGCAGACAATATCGATGATTATAAAGGGCTGAGTAGTCGAAACCCTTGGTATGCATTAATGATGTTGATATTGATGTTTTCAATGGCCGGCATACCACCATTAGTTGGTTTTTACGCTAAATTAACAGTAATTAAATCCATTGTAGATATCAATCTTATTTCTGTCGCGATTGTAGCCGTAATGATGTCTGTGATTGGTGCTTTTTATTACTTAAGAATCATTAAGGTGATGTACTTTGATAAACCTGAAGCTGAACAAGAAATCGCATTACAAGCACCAATAGATATGAAGGTGATGATTAGTGTTAATGCCCTTGCAGTGCTTGCTTTAGGGCTCTTTCCTGGTTCATTGTTGGCCGTGTGTGCAAGGGTGTTTTATTAATGTCGTCAACAACACTTATTTTACTATTCTTAGTGATTGCTAATTTACCATGGTTTACAGAACGCGCATTTATAGCTTATCCTCTGAAACAGACTAAATCGGTATTATTAAGATTAATGGAGCTAGTTGTTTTTTATTTTGTAAGTTTGTTAATCGCAATAGCAGCAGAAATACAATTTTCTGGCGAAGTATTTCCACAACAGTGGGAATTCTTTGTCACCACCTTTTGTTTGTTTTTGGTGCTAGCTATTCCAGGAGTGATATACCGCTATCAATGGGTGCCGATGACAAAGGTATAATGTAAAAAAATATAGTTAACAGGGAGAGTTCGACTATGTATGGAATGATGTTTGATTTTTTAAGAGAGTATGTCATTAAAACTCATGGTGGAGTTGCTACATGGCGAGCATTACTTAAAGCCTCATCACAAAGTGAATATAAGATTTATTTTCCGATATCAGAGTATCCGGACGAAGAAATCGTCACGCTTGCTACAACAGCAGCAACAGCACTTGATTTACCCTTAGCAGCTGTACTTGAAGACTTTGGTTCATTTGTTGGCCCACGTTTAATGGAATTCTATCGCCCCTATGTAGAAGGGCACGATCAAGATGTCTTTACGGTTGTGCAGTATGCTGGAGGTCATATTCATGACCAAATTCATAAGCATAACCCTGATAGGAAACCACCTTTGTTATCAGGTGAAATATCGGAGTCAGATCCTCGGAAAATGATTGTTCATTACCAATCTAAACGGAAAATGTGCTCAGTAGTACGTGGAGTATTAAGAGGTTTGGGTAGCAAGTTTGGAGAAAGACTTCATATTGAGGAAACTCAATGTATGCACACGGGTGCTGATAAATGTACTATTAACGTGATAAAGCTAGATTAAAGACTTATTTTTTAGCGAAATAAAGCGACGTAAGCATCGGTAAATTTACATATCGTATGAAGCCCCTTTCCGCGCATTTTTCCTACTTTAGAAAATAACTTCTGAAAGTAGACGTCTAGAGGGCGCTAATTCATTGAATATTAGCGAGCAACACCTTTTTTAGAGTGCACGAATTAATAAACTAGTTTAAAATGATCCGGTTTATTTTCGTGTTTTTCAAAACACATTCTTAATTTTAGAGACGGACACAATGGCTGCAGATTTATCCAAGTACAGAAATATTGGTATCTTCGCGCATGTAGATGCGGGTAAAACCACAACAACAGAGCGAATCCTAAAACTAACCGGTAAAATTCATAAAATCGGTGAAGTTCATGATGGTGAATCAACAATGGATTTCATGGATCAGGAATCTGAACGTGGGATTACTATCCAATCTGCGGCAACAACTTGTGAGTGGGACGGTCACCGTTTAAACGTTATCGATACTCCTGGTCACGTTGATTTCACAATCGAAGTTTACCGTTCTCTTAAAGTATTAGATGGTGGTGTTGGTGTATTCTGTGGTTCAGGTGGTGTAGAGCCCCAATCAGAAACTAACTGGCGTTATGCGAATGACTCTGAAGTATCTCGTATTATCTTTGTAAATAAACTAGATCGTATGGGTGCAGATTTCTACCGTGTTGTTAAGCAGGTTAAAGATGTTTTAGGTGCAAATCCATTAGTAATGGTTTTACCAATCGGTATCGAAGAAGACTTTAAAGGCTGTGTAGATTTATTAACACGTAAAGCTTGGATCTGGGATAACGAAAAAGATACAACTTCATTCCGTATTGAAGAGCCGCCTGCAGAGATGGCCGATCAAATCGAAGAATACCGTGAAATGTTAGTCGAAACTGCACTTGAGCAAGATGACGACTTAATGGAAGCGTATCTTGAAGGTGAAGAGCCTTCACTAGAAGATTTACACAAATGTATCCGTAGTGGTACATTAACAATGGACTTCTTCCCAACATACTGTGGTTCAGCCTTTAAAGATAAAGGTGTTCAAATGGTATTGGATGCAGTTGTTGCATATTTACCTAGCCCAACAGAAGTTAAGCCACAACCAGAAGTTGATGAAGAAGGTGAAGAAACAGGCGACTACGCAATTGTATCGACTGAAGGTCCTCTTCGTGCGTTAGCATTCAAAATTATGGATGACCGCTTTGGTGCATTAACCTTTATCCGTATTTATTCAGGTGTATTAAATAAAGGTGATTCTGTTCTTAACTCGTTCACGGGTAAAACAGAGCGTGTTGGCCGTATGGTAGAAATGCATGCTGATGATCGTAATGAATTAGACAGTGCACAAGCGGGTGATATCATCGCTGTTGTGGGTATGAAAGATGTTCAAACAGGTCACACATTATGTGATCCTAAACACCCAACAACATTAGAGCCAATGGTCTTCCCAGATCCAGTTATCTCAATTGCGATTTCACCTATTGATAAAGCAAGTACTGAGAAAATGGGTATTGCAATCGGTAAAATGATTAAAGAAGATCCTTCTTTCCGAGTTGAAACTGACCAAGAAAGTGGCGAAACAATCATCAAAGGTAT
>ENA-OSET01000716-OSET01000716.1-sediment-metagenome-genome-assembly--contig:-NODE-716-length-36419-cov-3.988553_pt1 | contig 36419 bp, 61 predicted proteins | sample MGYA00237882_ERZ534229 | MGnify/ENA primary metagenome ERZ534229 (study PRJEB26408, sample SAMN06266212) | sediment metagenome | isolation source: Hudson Canyon methane seep mesocosm | place: USA:Hudson... | reverse complement strand
TGTTGCCTGAAAACAAATGCGATGTTTTTACACCGTCAGAACTTAAAGTTAATTCAGAGCCTCCAGCTTTTCTTGTTGCCACTTCTGCACCTGGCGTTGCTGCCGCTCCGCTGATTCCAAAAATATCCTCAACTAACCCTGTAGTATCTCCGCTTGCTTCAATAGTTGTAAATGTATCGCTGTTTCGACCTCGCGCCATTCCTGTTCGATTTATTAGCGATGAGCCACCATCAAGATAAAATTGATTTTTTAATCTTGTGCCGTTAAATTGGACATTAAACGCTTTAATTACTCTTGCATAGTTTATGTTTCCGCCAGTAAAAAACTGGTCGTTTACGCGTGCGTTAAATGTTGAATCTGATTCAACAACCAAATCCCAGTTAGGAAGGTTGATTGAACCTGAAGCCTCAACACCGATATAAGTTGCATCTAACACAAAATTATCATCATCAATGACAGATAGCACGTTAAACGCTCCATTGTAATTCGTTGTCCCTGTTACCTGTATATCTTGCATTCCTGCGGCTAACTTGTGTCCTGTAGATGTTACCTGTATGTTTCCGCCTGAGTCGATTACAGAAGAAATAGTTAATAGTCTATTTCTTTGTGCGCCTGTCAGTGTAACATTTGTAAAATAATGCTCGACAACAGTTTCGGCGTCAGTACCGTAAAGGTGCATATTATAGTCCGCATTGTTCATAGCGAGAAAGTTGGTCATTTTTATTTCGCCACCACCAGCAATATAAACGCCTTTTCCGCCATTTGAGACACTATAACAATTTTCTATTTGCTCTCCGCTTGTACCTATAACGTGCCAACCATCCCCACTAGATTTTTCAACGTAAACGGAATCCCAAGTATTCCAGCCAGAGCCATCAAAAATTACACCTGTTGTTTTATCTCTGATATACAACTCAGAGAAGTTATTTTGTCTAGAAAAATAACTCCCAGTTCCGTCTTTGTTTGACTTTATGCCATAACCTAAAGTTCCGCGCATCAACAACTTTGATATTGAACACCGAGCAGCGCCAGCCATTTCTATCTGTATATTATCGAGCTGACTTGTTACCCCGTCCCCATAAATTGAGATGCCAGTTTTGCCAATTGATAAAGTTATTAATGATCCATTTGTATTGTATCGACCGCTTGGAAAACGTAAAGCAATCTGATTATCTTCAGGGTATTGATCACCAATTGCACCAGCAAGCGCCTTAGCCGCGTTAAAAGCGGCTATCACCACCGCACCCTGCGTTATATCTCCAAGCTGTAAAACTATTATTTCTCCCTCTGTAACCAAAGCCCACTGATTACCATTGCCATCATTAAGCAAAGCATCGCCTAGCTGCGCGGGTGTTTGTGAAGGCGTTTGACCTGTTATGCCGTTTTGCTTCCAGCTTCCTGATCCTGAACCGCTAACGGAAAACCCGCTAGTCAATAAAACTACATCAGTAGCATAGACAGATGTGCTAGCTATTAACTCGGTAGTCGTTAACTGGTTTGCGAACGCTTCTGATATAGAGGCCGCGGCTTCAGCAGCCACTTGAGCGACAACACAATCAGCAAGAATAGCTTGAAACTCTAATAGCTGAGCGTCAGTTGGAGGAACTATTGCATTAAGAAGCTCAGGCAGTGTGGTTGCTGTAGTGTCTTGGTTTACAGTGACTACGCCTAGGTTTTTAAACTGACTGGACGCATAGTCTTTATATTCAACGAGGATTAGCCCGTACTGAAGCTGTATAGAATAAGAACCGCTAACGCCAATAACTAAAGATGATTGAGCGCTACGCACTGTGCTACCTGTGGTTGTGTTATGTGTAAATCTAACCTCGTCACCAATAGCTAACTTGCTGCTAGGGTCAAGCAATGTTCCTGTTAATATTATAGATGCCATTTTTATTTATTCCTGTATAAGTTTGTGATAAATTTTTCGTTAACGTGCTTTTCAACTTCTGATTTAATGTCGATATCTTGCTTATTATTGATTCTTTTATTTAGCGCTGCTATATCTTTATTAATAATAATTAACTCTTTGCTGTGATCAACATGTTTAACTTCTTTTTTAACTTCTGTCTTAGATGTTATTAATTTATTTAGCTCATCAACCTTTATGCTTACCTTAGATATTTGGTTGCTGTAATCGGTCTGCTTGACTGGGTTCTTATTATCTACAATTAACTTATCAATCTTTTTGTTTATCAGTAATATTTCAGGAGCGTAATTAACTTTCTCTACAGGTTTTTTATTCTTTAATGCTGTTAATTGCTTTTCTAAAATTGAGATTTCATTTTTTGCGTCTGAAATTGCTTTGTCAGTTTTTGCATTATGATTATTCAGAGCTAAAATTCCTTCACTGTAATCAATTTGCTTTACAGGTTTTTTGCTCTTTAATAATGCTAACTCTTTATCTAGTTGTTCATAGTTTGCAGTTATATCTAAAAGCTTTTTACTTAGCTCTTTATTGATACCTTCGAGTATTGAAATACCTTCGCTGTAATCAACATGCTTAGGCGGCTTTATTGATTTAATCTTTTTCAGCTCAGACTCAATTCTATCTAACTTTTCTAGTAACGTTTCGCTCATTGTGTGACCTTACTTTTTAATTTTGTTAATTGTAACATATTAGTGGTCACCGTTTCCGTTGATGTACCTTGAAGGTGTATCACCAAAAAATGTAACTGTTGCGCCACTATCTACAACACCACTACCAGCAGCACCACCGATTGCATTGTTATTAGCGCCAACTAAACCCCAACCTGTGCCAGTTCCGTCTATCTCACCGTTCGAGCCAGTATCACCCTCGACAATAACCCCATCGATAGCCCTGCCAGCAATGCCACCAGTACCAGCGCTTCGACCATCTCCACCATTGCCACCGTCACCAGTAGTATAATTTGGAGCTGTGCCAGTATGATTAAACCCACCAGCACCACCACTAGGTGCGCGTATATAACCATCAGCAATAGGAAAGGCCACCGAAGGAGTTGCACCGCTAAAGTATATGTCAGTATCAACACCACCAGCATTGTAAACTATGCCGCCAGCCGTACCATTTACAGGAGGAAAAAAACTAAATAAGCCCGAACTTTCTTCGTATAAAACATCCTCACCTCTGCCGCCGTTACCACCTGAAGCTTGACCGTCAAAGCCATTTACTAGAATTATCGTTAACTTAGAGCCAGCAGGAAAGTTGCCAGCACTAATTGCTGTATTACCAAAAGAGTAAGAGCCATCGAGTACAAAAGTTAAATCTACAGCTTGTGAAGGAGCGCCACCAAGTATAAATAAATTAACCTCACCTAGCGGAGAATCCAAAACTATTTCTGAGCCGCTATTGAATGCAGCCTCATACGACATCGTTTTTACATCGTAAGTCCTACCAGCTTTCCCGTACTTGGGGTTTATTTTTAATATTTGAGCGCGTATATTTCCTGACACTGCACCACTTGGCCCTTGATCGACAGTTGTAACTAAATCAACAACATCACCAGTATTAAATTTTAAAGCTCTTTCTTCAACCTCGAAATTTCTGATGTAAGGTGTAAATTTAAACCTACTAACATATCTTTGAGTTAATAGGTCAGCAGCATCTTTTGTTAAAAGAAAGTTATTATCAAATTGCTTGTCTTTATGTTTCCCGTATAGCGCTGCGGTTATCAGGGTATTGTCAGAAAATTGACTGCCTTTTTTGTAGCTGCCTATATCATCGCTATCAGTTAAATTTCTTTTGTCATATAAAACGAGCGCCCTAGATGCTCTAATTGACTCGCTAGGTGTTTTGTTTATAGTGTTTGAGTTTATTTCCTTGCCTTCAGTAAGTGTAGCGGTTGATTGTTTCCACACTGAAATTGCCGATAACTTAACTAAATTTTCAGTAGTAGAAAACCATAAGTCCATTAAGAACCCTGTTAGAATTCTATTCAATACGCTGTTAACGCTTTCTGACTCAGTATGCAAAGTGTTGATCTTATCTAATGGATGCCACTCCGCGACTTCTGCCGCCCACTCTGCCGCAGGTATTAAGGCAACATCAAGATCGCTATCAACTAAAACTTTAGTTATTAACTCGTCAATAGTTTCATCGTCTGATAAATCACACAAGAACACTTCATCCCCAGCGCTATGCTCGCTTGCTACTGTGCGCGTTAATAAAGCCGCGGATGTAGGCGCGTAAAATGCACCGCCTCTGGTAGCTACATTTAATGTAGCTGTTGAGGTCAAGTTATTTGATACACTTATAACCTGCATTATCTCGTCACCAACACGAATAAATACAGCAGATGAGTAATCCGTCTCAGCGTCAACAGGTATACTAGTCACTGATATAGCAACATCTAAACGAAGTACGCCCCCTGTATTTATGGGCCATGACTTATTATCTAGGTTAGCAATTGAAATAACATCTTTACATTCTAGCGACCAATTACCAGACTTAGCATTTAATTTAAAAGCATCTGAGTTGTAATGCCTAGACTGTGCACCATTTACTAAGTCTGCCGTCCCGTCTGGCTGCAATCGATAAAGCTTAAGCCTTGCGTCTCTGTTTTCGAATATCTGCCTTTCTTCACACTTACCGAAAAAAGTACCTTGATTTTTTACCGTGTCAGTTACACCGGGAGCGCCAATATTTGGATCTTGCTTTGTAAAATCCTTAAAGGTTATTGTTAAGTTACCCCTTGCGGACAATCCGTTACCCGGCTTTAACTCTGTAGTGTTTTCTCGTATTGCTGTAATACAACGATAAATTGGTTCACCGTTTATACTTGGCAATATAGGCGCGTTTTCATTCGTAAAGTAGTAAGTCTTATATTCATTAGCCCATGCTTGATCACAAGTTAAAGGTGTACCAAAACCACCAGCACCCGAAACAGTACAAGCGCCAGTGATAACAGGCAAGTCTATTTCAAACACTTCAAAGTGTCGTTGAACTCTCATGTCTTGAGTTGCTAAAAAAGTGCTCATTTATAACCCGTTATATACTGTGAATTTTAAAGTGATTACATCTAGAGTCGGCGTTTGTGGATGAGACTTTACGCCCGGCACTGGGTCGTAACAAATGTAACTAGACTCAGGCTTATCTTGAAACTCTTTTATAAAAAAAGGCTGCTCAAAACTAAAGTCTATAAAGTCTTGCCAAGTGCCCTCTGTGAATATAGCTAACTCATTAGGTAAAGAAAGTGTACCTTTTAAAGCTTTAGCTCTTTGTGTTGAAGATATTGGGCCAACCTCTAACGTGCTATTGCTTCTTTGTGTTACGTGCCTGTTCAGCCAATTACGAGCATAACCCGCTTGCTGCCCTGTTTCGATTGCGATGTACTGACCAGCCGCGATAAAACTAACAGTCATTTGATAGTTGTTTGGAACAGTAAAAAACCTAACAGTTAAATCTGCAAAGTCCATCTCAGGAAACGTAAACATCACATTGTTATTTCTATCCAGAAAGACGCTGTCAATTAATGTAACGCCGTCATAAATAGATATTCTGGCCTGTTGCGCTGAAACTGGAGTAGCTGCCGTATGCCCTGAAATAGCAAGATAACCAATATCAGTTTGAGCGCCGTAACTAACAGCAAAATCACCCGTACTTGTTCCGCTGGTGTAGTTAAGAGAATGATCAGGATCAGATATATTCGCCGCAACTTCACCCGTTCCGGGGTCGGCTATTATTGTCGGAGTAACGTCAATCAATACATTTGATGTCGAGATTGCTAATTCAGCCATTATGTAAACCTTCCTTCTGACATGCCTTTATTTAAAGCTTCAGCAATAGCGTTAACTAAATCGTCGCCTGTGTCTGAACCAAATGTTATTGTTTGTTGAGTCGAGCCGCTAGAGCTTGAATCAGTTAAGTCTAATGATGATGTTTGCGCTTGAAAGTCTTGTTGTTGCGGTTGAGATCCAGAGCTAGAACTTCCACCATCTGAAACACTTCCCCCGCCTTTTGAGGCGCTTCTTAGGTTAGCAAGTTGAGCTATACCAGTTGCAGCAACTACAGCCGCATTTGCATACGCCTCGTATATATTTGAAGATGTAGCGAACGCCCTCATTATACCCGTGGCAGTATCAGCGACAATAATGCCCGCTTGTATTGCTTTGTTATCCTCAAGAAAAGCATTGCCCAATACACTAGCGGCTTTTACATAACTACTTTGAACTGAGAGCTTTTCGCTTGCCTTTAACTTCTCCCAGCTAATTTCATTTTTAGCGCCTTTGTTTATGATTATTTCTAGCGGTTTTATTCCTTCCTCGTAGCCATCAGCTAAGGAATTTCCTAAAACTTTCCCGGCGTCGTACCCTATATCCTCCATGCTAACGCCAAGTAACTCAGATAGCGCCTCAGCAGATGCTTGTTGTCTTTCTGCCAAAACGCTATCGAATGTATCTAGGTCGTTAACAAAATCATTAAGCGCTGCTTGTGCTAGTTTTAACGGGGTTGCTAATGATGTTGCTATAACATTAAAAGTGTCAGCAGTTTTTTGACCAAGAAAAACAGTGGCGTTTATAACTGCTATTAATTCTTCTGAGTAATCCGCGATAAGTTGCTTTGATTCTTGGCTAAATATATTTCCAGCTTTTTCAAGCTCCTTGTTTACCTTGTTTATTTTTTCTATGTCGGCATCTGATATTGTTATATTTAACAAATCAAACTCAGTTCTTAGGCTTTTTAAAGCTTCACCATTGTCTTTTAAGAGTGGGATCAGGTCTGTTGCGTCACTCGCTACCCCTTCAAGGGCGAACGACATCCTTCCGCCTGATATACCAGCAGCCTCCATGCGGCTTACCATTGCCTGCAAAACCTCTGGGCCACTTAAGCTTTCAAACTCGTTAGCTGCATTTTTTGCCTCTATAGCAGTTAAACCAAGAACATCAGCGAAGTCTTGAAACCCTCCTCCGCCAGTAGCTATAAACTCAGAAACTTTCTCGTTAGTATCTTTTGATATATCGCCTATTTTTTCCAGTGATATACCGACAGTATTAGCGGCAAAAGCGAGAGATTGCATATTCTCAACACTTTCTCCTGCCCTGTTTGATGCTATAGTCAATTCTCTTGAGAATTTGCCAGCCTGAGTAACAGCTATAGCTACTGAAGCGGCGATAGCAGTAACAGCTGTAGCCATAACTTTTGCAGATGTTGAGAATTTTTTTAAGGAGTTGTCAGCTTTTGATACAGAACCGTCAAGATGGTCTATCCTTCTGTTTGTTTCTTTAAGTTTCGCATCAAGCTTTTGTGTTTTAGCGTCAAGCTCTATTATTAGTGATTCTGTGTTAGCCATTCTTTAGACGCTCCGTTTTGAACTCTTTCAAAGTTTAACATTATGCTTGTGTCGTTTTCTTGTTTGTCATTAAGATCAAAAAGGTTATATATCTCAACAAAATCTAGTGACCAAGCATCATTCGTTGTTAGTTTTAATTGCTTTACCGCAGCATTAAACCAACTCCAGTAATCAAACTTGAACGGCTCAAAGTCAGAGTTTACCCCTCCTTTATAGCCTTTTTTTTTACTGGCATATTTATTGAAAAGTAATCATTAATCTGCACAGCAATATCAAGCATAACTAAGGGCCAAGGCTCACTCATGTTGTCGCTTCTGTCACTAGGTAGCCAGCTAACTCTATACATAGCATCTTGAATTTCTGCCATAGGTACTGATTCATCAGTTATTAAAGCATGAATAGCATAAGAAGCAGTTTCAAATGTACAAACATTATAAAATAGCTTCATCCTTTCCAGATCATCAACGCCAGATGTTTTTTTGCATTCATCCAAATACATCAAGAAAATATATTGCAAATCCTGCCCTGTTTTATCAAAAAAGGACTTGCACGCAGCGAGGCTGATCTTAAAAGGATATTCTTTGTAGCAGAGCTTAATCATTAAGAGTCTGCCGCTGCTGTTATTGTAACAACGCCACTAGAGTTAAATGATAAATCAGTGGTTACTTTTGCACCTTGCGGAATACCATCACTTAACCCAGTAGGGACAAACAAACCAGTAAATGACTCGTCAGTAGCCACACCTGAACCAGTGTAAGTCAAGGTATAAGTATCTTGAGTTCCGGTAAATGAATCCGCCCTCACCTTTCTAAATTGAGCGTCATTGTTATATGTAAATTGACCAGAAAAAACATGCTGCTTTCCTGATAACTCTCCATCAAGATAAGTTATATTATCACCGTAAGACTTGTTTCCTATTTCGATAGGTGTACCGCCAAACGTGTGAGTAAAATCACCTTGACCGACAATCTCACCAGTAGTGTTATTTAGTACGATAGCAGTACCATTGAGTTCTTTAGCCATTTTTATTACCCTTTACTTTGTAGAAAATGTTAAATAGTTTATTGATATATCACGCTTAAACCATGACTCTGATTCTGTGCCCGAATTTACATTTGAATCAAGAGTGCTTACTGTTTGGTTATTATACACTAATTGTTGATTATATCTAAACGCAGTTAGTACGTTGTCTATAGCCTGTAATTGGTCGTTGTCATAATTCTCACTGTTAACACTACAGAAAACACTTACTTGAAATATCCCTCGTTGCTCATCACTTGATGACAAGGTTTTTCCTGTAGCCTCTGTTGTTGCTGGTATGTAGTAAGCCGCATACCACAAAGCCTTTCCCGCAGGATTGAAATTATTATTTTCAAATGCAACATCAGACAAGTTAACTATCGTTGATAACTGGCTAATAAATGCTTGCTTAGTATCAAAATGACTCATAACGACCTTATTTTATTTTGCATTTGTATCAATGTTTTTCTTACCCAGCCTTCAGGTGCTTGTTTACTAAATCCTCCTGAAGTTAAATCACCGCCCGGTACAGGGAATCCACCGTATTCAAGAACGCCAATGTAAGGCAGGTTATTTGTATAGAATATCTTTTTATTTAACACAATTTTTGGCATTTGCGATAATTGGCGAATAGCAGTCAACCCTTGCGCTTTGCTGGTTGTAGTGTCAGAGGATGGGACACCTAAAGATAAAAACCAATTGTTTCTTGCTCTGCCAGTGTCAGCAGGTGTCGCCTGAACTATATTCGTCAAGCCTGAAAGGTACACACCCCTAACATTATCGTTAACCCTAAGATAAGCATCCTCTGTCATTTTGTTAACCTTCTCACGACCTAGTAGCGGCATTATTTCAACCTTACTTGCGGAATGTAAGCCAATGTATCAGAAGTTGGAGCTATCACGTTAATTGATACTACATAGTACGTCAGTGTGCCTTGTGTGATTGTATCGCCCTGCTTAACTACATTTACATTGTCACAAATCAGTTTTCTATCGCCAGCAAGTATATTTATATCAAAAAGCTTCGCATCGTAATCGATGAATATAGCATTTACTAACTCAACGTTAACGCTTGTTTTTACGCCGGGGTTTAATGGGGTTCCAGCAGTAACAGAGCTACTTACCAAGTACACTTTATCACTAGTAGGTGAACCAGTTTTAATCTGTGCTCGTTTCAGCCCAGCTTTAATCCTTTTTTGTATCTGTGCAGCGCTCACCCTAAAAACCCCATGCTTTCTTTATATAATCCACCACCACTTAAACCAGCGTTAGTATATGGCTTTAATACTCTCGATACTGCTGGCATTTGTGCAAGTGTTGGAGTGCTTGAGCCTGATTGATAAGTTTCAGAGTATGCGCCACTACCAACACTAAACCCTGCTAGATTTGCGCTATCTTTTACAGCGTTAGTATCAACACCATCGCTAATAGAGAAAGCCGCTAACATTTGCGCGTTTTTAAAGTCTTGCGGTATTGAATCGTTAGCAACTAAAGCATCGTAAGCATAAATATAGTTACGCGGCATAATACCAGTCTGTGTTTGAGGCGTTACCCGTGAACCCTGTAATTGCTGCTCATAAGTAAAGTTAAGGAAGTCGTAAGCGTTAGCAAGATTAGCCTCCCTATCTGGTTGTGTAGCTGGTATAGAGTAACCTTTAAGTTTTGCGTAAGCTTTGTATTCTTCGTCAGTTACAAATGAGTTAGCATTGGCGACAACTGAACCATCTTCGATAATTAACTGCGTGCCAATAGCTACAACTATTTGATCTGCATTACCAAGTTCACGCGATGTAATGTCAGTGCCTAGTACACTAGCGCCATCAAAGTACGTGACAGTTGAAAATACCTTGCCAACCTCTGACGTTGCTGAAAGGTTTAATGATAATTCTGTTGCAGATGTAACGATTACAATTAAAGGATCGTTAATAAGCGAATAAGACTCAGCACCGAACTGCACTTGAATATCAGTAGCGAGGGTTAAGTCTATGCCACCGAATACATAAACGACTAAATTATCTTTATTGGCTATAACTAGATTTTGAGACATAAAAAAAGCCTTATTAAATATATAAGGCTAGTTTAACATAAATTTTTATTAATGTAATTTATGGCACGTCATTAACTATTGATGCACTGGTCATGCTGTTCATAGTAAAATCTGTTCCGCTTATATTATCTGATAATGTTGGGTATGTATCTCCATCACCCATTCGCCACCAATGGGTAGGTGCAACCCCTAGCAAAGATAAATCAAATGGCGAGCCTGAATTATATATACTGCTAGCGTTTGTGCTTTGGTCACTACTCCAGATTGCTACTTCATCAAGCTTTACATCTCTTAAGGATTGCAACTGCCCCGACTTACCAACCATAAAAACACTACCAGTTATAGCATTGGTGTATCCGTAGTTATTGTTAGTGCCTGTTTTTGTCTGTGGCACTCCATTAATAAACATATTAAAACGATTGTAATAATCATTTATACTTCCCGAACCTGCGCCTGTAGTTCCTCCATCGTACGTTATAAGGCAATGCGCCCAAACACCAGCAGGTAATGAATTGTCAGGGGTTTGTAGTTGCAATCTGTTTGAAGATGTACCGTATCTCATCCACAAGGAATCTTTATTCCCAACTAGTCTTATGTCAATAACAGCGCCGCCTGACGTATACACCCCACCATATAACATAACGCCTTGATTGTTGGAGTTAGTTGATGGCTTTACCCAGAATGATATTGACCAAGCGTCGGATGAGCCAGAGCCATTCCCTGCCCTTCCTAGTGTATTTTGCAGTGCTCCAGCGTTAGCAGATAAAAAATTATTTAAACCAAAGTTTACTGATTTAGTATTGGCAAATGCGGGCGTATCAACTGTTAGAACAATCGTTTCGCTATCCTCACCATTGTAATTAATAGCTTTTACGGGGATGTTGTACGTACCACTAACCAAGCCAGAGCCGCCTATTAATTTTCTAGGATTGCCCTCAACTGTTGTAATACCCGTTACGGATGATAAATCCCATTCATAACCAACACCATAGCTAGAAGTTAGCTCATAGTTTATTACTGCACCCTGAACACTGCTAATAGTTAACGGACTGGTTATTGAAGGTAGGTTGGTTGTCGGGGTTCCTGAGCTAGAAAAAATAGCATTTAAGGCATCACAAGTTTCTACCGCGCTTTCTCCGTAAGCATTGCCTGACTCGTCAACATATTCAGAAAATGATATACCTGTAGTCACTTCTATACTTCTAGCTGTGTCCGTTATAGAGCACGATCCATTGTCAACAGATGCCTGCAAGCTATTTAAAAACTGCGCTCCGTTTGCATCCTCGATAAATATAGCGTTAGCTGAACTGTCTTTATATATTGTAATACTCATTGTTTTATCACCTGTATAGCTGAGCCAGCATTGACTAAAGTACCGCCAGCACTAAGCCTTACCTCTAGCCCTATGTGGTTATCCCTAGTGTTAGTGTCACCCATGTATATCATATCAGGGACCAATGATCGCCTGTAGCCAATACCAGAGCCGCTATCAAGCCGACCTATTATTTTTTCTAGTGTGTAAGCGCCACCACCACCACCTAAAGTATACCTAAACTCTAATAATGTATTATTAGTGTTTGGCGTGACAGTAAAGTCATTTCTTATGAGTATTGTAGATCCCAAAGGTAATTCTGTGGGATCTATTTTACCCGTTGAAACATCCATTAACTCAGTAACCCCACTAGGTGCATAGGTTTTGTTAGTAAAGGCACCTAGCCCGTCATTTGGCAATGCTGTCCATGTATTCGCAGAAAGTGTTACAGGTGATGCTGTTGTTGATGTATCGTTATAATCAATAAAACCATTTGTGCCAGCTGACCCGCCTCCACCTTCTGTAGCCGCCAATATTTGTTCGAGTAATTCATTTCTAATACTCATGATTAATTCCTTATAAGACTAAAAGCCAATCGGCTAAAAGTTGATTTCGATTATTTGGATTTGTGACAGCACCACCAGCAGCGACAACTATCTGTGCAAGTAATTCATTCATAGACATGATTAGCCCTCAATTAATTAAAATGTGAGGGAATCATAAAACGAGGGAAGTTTTAGAGGGAGATGTGCGACTAGCTAGTCTAGGGTCCCTCAACCCTGTTGTTATTATAGCTTATTATCAAACATAAAAAAGCCCCAAATTAATGAGGCTTTTTATTAGCATTCTTTTTTAACTTTCGGCTTTCGTTTAGACTTGGGCTTTTCCTGCTCTACTGGAGCGAAACGACTATCTAGTACTTTGTATCCTTTAGCGTTCCACTTCTTTTTTTCAGCAGTAGAACATGGATGATCTAAATATTTAATATCCATGTTCATTCACCTTATTGGTCAGCGTCAGCTACAGTTAACGTACCAAGGGTATGCTTATTGCTTGATACAGCCTTATCCCAGTTAGTACCAGTAAACAGTTCAGCATCCAGCGGAGATGCCCCACCGTTAGCAACATCCCAGGCATAACCTTTAAGGCTAAGACCAAAAGTATAATCAGCTTGCCAAGTAGTCTCTATACGAGTCTGTCCGTTAGTTGTGTCCATGTTAGTGATAATATCACCAGAGTTAGAAACAACGATACCGCCAGCTGTAATTGATAAAACCTTAGTCTTATTCGGAGTGCCTGCAACATAAAGCGCTGGAATATCCGAAACCACAATGATTTTACCAAGAATACTAATAACAGTAACATTAGACGAAACAAATAATTGCTCGCCGTTAGCTAATGCTTTATCTGTCAATGACTCAGAACCGCTTGAGTGCATAACATCACAAATCAACATGCCTGACATGTCGCCAAACTTGTAATGACCTTTGTTAAGTGCTTGCTGAGATAATCCAGCGGTAGCAGATACGTCATTAACTAATGCTGCGACATTCTCAACAGCAGCAACACCACAACCAACAGCAGTGTTTAACTGGTCAGCAAGTAGCGCATCAGAGAATCCCTCAGCAATAACCATAATTGCGGAAGCTGGATTTTCTAAAAGGTAAGACATTTGACCAGGCTCAAAAGTAACTGGACCAAAACCGCCAGCGACTTTAACACCTATAAATTCGCCTTGAGAAAGCTGTGTAGCAGCTTGAGCACCGATAGCAGCATTACGATCAACACGACGCTGTGCGCCTGATATTGATTGAAAGAAAGCTTCTTTGGTGTAGTTACCGCGCCAAGCGTTAGTATTTAATACAATTGCCCCGCCTGATGCCGCGTTAAAAGCTTCTAATTTTTGACCTAAAAGCTCGATAGTAGTTGTGTAAATCTCTGTGTCGTACACTTGCATATTTGCTAATGCCATGATAATTCCTTAAATATTAATTAAAGCCCTTGCGCCTTTAAGCGCTGAGCAAGTTTAGTTTGTGTATCATTACCATTAGCAGCACTACTACTCTGGCTTTGTGATGTATTCGCCCCAGACGAATCAACACCTTTTAAAATTCGTTTAAATGAGTCTTGTCCATTAGCCCAGCTTTTGAACTCTTCTACATTATTTGCTACAACTTCACCATTGCTTTTAAATTGTGTGGTTAGTTGCTGTTGGTCATTATAACCAATTTCTAGCATATTTGACAACATAGCGCTTGATACGTCTTTAAAGTCATCATGAATAAGGTTAGAAACCTTACTTAGCACATCATTCTTATCACGAGACATTAGCGCGTCTTTAGCTGTCTTGGCTGTTGCTGTTAGCTCTGCGGTGGTTGTTGCTAATTGCTCTTCATAGAATGATTTTAGCTCTTCGGTTTTTCCGGCTGCAATAAGATTTTCTTCATGAGCCTTTGCCGCTGCCTTGCGTGCATCTTCGATAACTTGATCTTTCTCTTGTGACGATTGCTGGACATTGCGTTTTTCTCCAATCAATTCTTCAACTTTGTTTTTTAATCCGCCAATCTCTGAATCAAATAACGCTGACAACTTAGCTGTTTGATCTTCGTTAAGTCCGTCAATACCTGTTAAATCTACCATTTTTGTAATCCCCCAAGGATCGTAGTTGTGGCACTCAGTGCCGTTTATGTATTTGGTTTGTTTTGTGCGCGTAATATACGTCCAAGTTCATTATTTTTTTGTTTCATCTGCTTAATCGTGAGCGGATTATTCATACTGTCGCCTGTCATTTTAGCAAACTTTGCAGCATCCATCTGCCTTAATGCTTTGCCTAATGTTGGGCCAATCGCCGCGTCTTGATCACGCGCACTTAGCTTTTTAAGATTATCGTAATAAATAGAATCACTATCAATAGGTTTAGGGTCGCGTTTGCCATCAACATTAAAACTAGATGCTTTTTTAGTCTCGTTAGTATCAAGCTTAAACCTATCATCAACCTCATACGTTAAAGCGCTTCTGCAATTAGGGTGTAAGGGTGGTGTAACACTGCTTAACTTAGGAGAATTAGCAGGCCAAACAGTTTGGTCTAACCTTGCGCAAGTCCTCGAAGTCTTTGAGTCGTTAACAGCTAAGAACCTATAGCCTTTCAATATATCATCATTCGCATCAACGAAAGCTATTCTTGCAGTATTAGCGTAATGATTAGTACCAGTTACAGCTAATTGCTTTGCTGCTCTTGTTGCTCTATCCAATACGCTTTTGGTCGTGCCTGACTTTGATAAATCCATTTGAGCAGTGATAGCCTTTGTTATTTCTGCAATGGTCTGCCCTTCCAAAAATCCAGCCTGAACAATGCCGTCAATTTCATTCGTCCACTTCTGCCAATAATTCGACATCATAGAAGAATAAGCAGAATAACTATTAGCCCCCAATTTAACAGGTGTGATAGTAGCAACGCTATTAACAGCAGCCGCACTCGGAACCGTTGAATTAAAATCTTCGTTTTTCACCAACCCATTTAATGTAGTCGCTGCGAACTCTGCCTCGTAAGCCCCTACCGACCTATTCTCAACTTTAAGTTGCGAGGTATAATCTTGTAGGTGCTTGCGTGTAGCTTCGTTTATTTGCTTCTGTATGTCCAGTTGTAAAGCGATAGTTACTTTACGCTTACGGTATTTATTAAGAATAGATATAACATCATTTTCTATAGACTCAAGGTATGGAATAACCTTAAAGCCCTCAGTAGCACCTAACCTTTGTAAGTAGATCGTGTGTTGTGAATATATAGTTGTTAACTTCTCAACTGGCATTATTCAGCGTCTCTTACGGCTAGCTTTTCTAAAGCATCATCTAACTGAGCCTGTAACGCTGCCATTTCTTCAGGTCCACCACCAGTTAGTAAGTTTTGATCCGTTAATGCCTGCGCAATCTCTTCATCTGTCTTGTCTGTCAACTCAGCTTTTCGAGCTGTCTCATTCAGTGTAGTAGCAGGTAAAATATTTCCTTGAACTAATGCCATATGAGCGTTAATCATTTCAGGTGTTAAATCATCAGTAATAAAATCAGAGTTGAGTTTATATATCGATGTGCTTTCTTCGCCTAAGAATTGCGCGGTCCATGTGAATAATTGCTTAAAGCCGTCACTGATATTATATGAGATTCTTTTAAGTGCTGACATTGAGGCGTTTGCATCAATACGTTTGGCGCCTAAAGTTTCATTGGCACTATTGTCAGTAACTAATTGAGCGCCTGACATTACCATGCGATCTTCATCACGAAGCATTTCAGCAGGTATAGCGCCAGTAGCATCTAATTGTAATATTTCAACCCTATCATTAATGCCAAATTGATTCTTGCCCTTTGCGCCAACATCTAAGCCATTAGGGTTATCTTGCGTAAAAGTATCGCCATCTTCAACAAATACATTAGTCATACCTTGACCATGAAAATGCAGGTTATCTCGGTTATCACAATCTAAAACAAAATGACCTAAGTTTACATTGGCTAAATCGTATAAAGGAAGTTTAGAGTATTCAGGGCTATTATCATCAGCACCGAAGAACTGAAAAGGTATTTCTTTTAGTGTTGAGCCATTAGCAATAGGGACAACATCAGAAACAATCTCATCCTTATCACTCCATAGTTGATTATGGTAAACACCGTCTTGCATAACTAAGCGCCGAATATATGTTTTATCTTCCCACTCGAATTCGCTTTTCTGTTCGCTATGAACTTCGGTTAATCGTACCTCGTCAATTGAATTAGATTTGCCATTGTTGCGGGTGTATACAATCTGTTCAGCTTTATATTGAATCCACTTAGGTAGAAAATCCCCACTTTCGTTTTGAGCGCGCGTTAACTGAACTCTTTCACCACTTTCATTAACTGGTGATGCTGGCATATCAACTAAAATACCATAACGGGCAACAGCTATAACTTCAGCAGTAACTTTCTGTGCTACTTCACGTAAGCCGCAGCCTGAACCATCAGCATTATCAACTAAGTATTCTAGCTTAGGCTGAATATCTGACTCAGGCTCTTTACTCCAAACCATGCCGCCAAGCGTTTCATAAGTTCGACCAGTAGCAGGAAACCAACGACCACGCGACCAATAAGAGTTAACACGTAAAGCATTTTGTATATTACATCGCTGAGCCTGAGCTAAAGCCTGCTCGCTCATGCCATCAAAAGTGGTAAAGGTTTTATATTGCGGCCCAGGCAAGCAGGTAATTATCTTTAATACTTCATATTTACCAGCAATAGCCGCGCGTGTTTGAGCGCGCAGTTCTTCTTGCTCGATATATTCTTTGTCTAATGTGTTTAATGCCATCGTCACAGCCTTATTTAATTTTCTTTATTATACCACTAATAGGTAAATAATTTAAACTTACTGTTTGACTAACTATAACCATTGAACTACGATAGATAAATAACTTAACTACGCGAGATGGTATGAACGAAGCAACAAGGCAATTAAGAAAGAAGGGTTACACTGTGAACGAATTCTTACTAGTTATAAATAGAAAGCTCACATGGTGGAATACTCACAAGCATTCAACAGGTAAGGATAATGACTTCCTTATGCTATCAATTAAGGGGTTAAAGGAAAGATAATATGAAAACAACATACGATGCAGTTAATGAGTTTAATGGTCAATGGTACGGAAGTAAAGATAAAGTATATATTTGTGACACAGGGGCTATTGCTGACTACGATCAATTCAACGATCTAGTATCACAAATGGAAACTAATTTTGGTAAGTGTGAGCAGAGTTATAGTGATTATAAATTTGATTATCATTTATCGCCTGAACCAATCCTCACATACACCCAAGCTATGGCTGATAACGGTGAGTTACCTAGTGTGGGTATGGAGTGCTTGATTTTTAATGCTAACTGCGCCCACCCTAAATATATAAAAGGCTTAATAAAATACGTTGGTGATTTGGTGATTTATGCTTATGTTGAGAATGGCGAGCGCTGCGATAACGTAAAAACCCTTAAGTTTAAACCACTAACTCCACCTATAGAATTAATAGATGGCAAGGCTTATCAGTTTGAATTGTGTTTTGGTGATTATCGTGTTGGATATTACTGTAGTGTAAGGAATTCATTCTTTGATGGCTTGCTAAAGAGTCATAAAATTTGCGGCAAAGCTGAAGCGAGCAACATTCAACCATTAACAGTAGAGGTTAAGTAGATGACACATGAGCAAATAATGAATACACTCCTAGTATTTGCGATATGCCTAGCGGTATTCGCTGTTATACGTGAGTTGATATGCTGGTACTTTAAAATCAATAAGCGGGTAGAGTTGCAAGAGAAAATACTTGCTGAGTTGGTTAAGATTAATAAGGTAGATCATTAGCCATCAATATTTAACCTTCCGCCACTGCGTTTAACTAAGTGTGGACATGCGCCCATGATGAAGCTATCAGCCAAATCATGGGACTTTTCAATTCTCTTTTTAACTTCCTTCTTAGACTCGACCATATCAAGACCGCGCTTAGAATAGTCGGCTCTTGGTGCTGATAACTCACTTTTTAATTCTTCCAACCCTTTTAAGTCAGGTGATATACTAATCAACTCGTTTAACTCGTACTTCATACCTTTTGTAACTGCGTTAAATGTATTTCTCATTCTGTCAGCAACATCACGCCATGCTTGAGCTTTTAGGTTTTCAAACTTCTTCTTGTTCGTTATCTTAGGTGAGTATTCTCTTGTAGGGTTAAACACTTCAGCGGCAGCATTAAATTTACAATAGTTTTTGTAGCCTTTGCCTTTTAGTATTGAGCCAACACCAGCACCAACGCCAATAGAATCATAAGATAATATCCCGCCTGATTCACCAAGGTGTTTGTAGGCTCTTACTGATGAGCGCTCTAATTCATCCTCTCCCGCTTTCCACGCATCCATTGCCACAGCTACTGCGCCATTAAATACAGTTACACAATTTCTATCAGCGCCACTATCAGCAACATCGTAGCCAGCACAAATAGCACCAAATAAATCTACTTCTAATTTAGTGTGAGCGTCAATACAGGCATTCACCCATGAGCGCTTTATGATTGACTGATCATCATCAGCGTAAGGTACGCCATTGTATACATGGTCAGCTAACTCGTAATCCTCTTCAAATTCTTCTGCGATATCTCTTAACGCTGACTCAGTTAAAAACATATTCTCATCATAATTAATCTTACGAACCAGCGCACCTTTAGGCGGTGATTCTACTAATCTCTGCCAAGAGTAATCAGAAACAATCTGTCCGTTCATTGTGAACCACATCTCAGCACCATCATTACGCATAATGGTAGGACGTATAGTAGTAAACATCTTTTTAGTTAAGCTTTGTGATTCTTCATTCCACCAAACAGTAGCACCCTCGAATGATTTAATCTCTTCGATGTTTCTCGCAATACCGTAAAACTTAAACATTGAGCCGTTAGTTTTGTGCTCGATAGAGTTAGCGAAGATATTAAAATTATCATCTAGCCCAAAGTATGAAATTTTATCTTTAAGCAGTGTATATACAGAATCCTCTATTTTGTTCTGATACATACGAGTACATAAGAATAACTCCTTATGGTGGTTAGCTCTCGCAATTGCCATACCTGCCGCATCATGAGACTTAGACGACATTCGACCACCATGAAGTACACGCATACTAACGGGAGTTCCGTCATCTAATGTGCGAGTTTTCCAAAATGGTTTTAATGCGGGGTTTAGCGTTGCTCTAGTAGAAGTCATCTAATGAGCTTCTTACATTTACACTAATATTTGTTTCTGTATGCTTATCAAGACCAACCAACTTGGCTTTGCTCATTGTTGCTGTAATGGCTGCTGATGATTGCGGGGTGTCTGCTGATAGTGCGGCTTCCCTTGCTTCGTTTAACTCAAGTATAAGGTTCTCAATCGTCACACCGTGAGCTTTAACGGTATCTTCTTGTAATTGTTCGTACCTAGCCAAAACCTGTGCCTGTCTTGATAATGCACTAGCTTTATTATGAACGGTATCGTCTTTCCATTTTAAGCTGCTTGGGTGTGATACTCGATAGGCTTCTGATTTATTACCTGTCTCTAGCCATACTTGGCAGAATTGTTCGTGCTTACTATTTTCTAATGACATCTCAACCCCCAAGGTTTAAATGTTATCTCTCAGAGATAAGCGGTTTTTACACCGCGTTTATGTTTATGCTGATTGATTAGTACTTGTATTAATTCCACCTGCACCGAAACTAAAAGTAAAATCATTATTAATTAAGTCTAATGAGGCTGTTCCGTCCGTTGTCATATCCCACGCTTGAATCGCATCGTTTGTTACCGTTGCGTTTCGTAATAGCGCTGTTTTTAAGTCAACAGGGTTAGAGGCGTTTTTAAGTATTTGCCCTATATCTGCCGCATCAAATTTAATCACGTTAGATACGCGATCAATAGTAATACTGCTTAGTGTGTAACTAGCTGCAACGTTACCACCAACAACAGGTGTAAAGCTTGCGCTCGTCGGGTTGATTAAGTCTGTGTCAATACTTGCGTATGTATCAGATAAAAACACTAGTTGCCATGTGTCACCTTCTGCATAAACACCCTTTCTTGTTTTTAATACTGCATCGTTAAATGCCTTGGTTGCGCCTGCTGCCATGTTATTCTCCGAAATTAACTGTAATAGTACTTTGCTTGTATTGTACACCAATTATGCTTTCAGCAAAACCAGCAGTGACCGTTCCTATTTTTTGACCTTGACCTATAACAACAAGGCCTGATAACGCTTGATAATTAAATGTAGCTGTATCGCCTATAATTATTATCTCACCAGTTAGTGAAACTTCAGCATTCACACCATTAAAATCAAAATTAGCTGTTTGACCAACTACATTGATAACTGCGCCTAATTCAACTATTCCGTTTCCACCAGTATAATCAAAGTTAGCAGTTGAACCTGTAACGATAATCTCGCCAGTTAAATCTACACCGCCCGGTAATGCAGTATAATCAAAATTAGCCGTATCACCTGTTACGAGTAATTGACCAGTTAAATCTACTGTTCCACTTATAGCAGCATAATCAAAGCTTGCTGTTGAGCCAGTAACTAGTATTTCACCGCCCAACTCAACCGTGCCGGCTAAAGCGTTAAAATCAAATAAAGCAGTATCGCCGACTATAGATATACCGCCACCACCTACTGCCGGCCTTAATGCAAATGATACCGCTGTAATTTCATCGGTATTTTGAGCGAAAGTCCATGTTTTATCGCCAGTAGCCCCCGCCGTAGCTATTAACTCGTAAGCTGACGCTGTGGTCATACTGTTGAATTCTAGGTTGTCAACGAGCGTCATCCCTGATGGTTGAGTAAATGCATCGTCATCATCTGCCGTGGCAACATTAACCAGCATTGCCCCGTCTAAGGTGGTTGTAACAGATGGGGCGATTACTGTGGTATCACCCGGGTCTTCAGTCGTCCACAAAGATGGCCCAACATCAATTTGCACAGTAGCATCAACACCTGAATATGAAGAGGCTAGACAAGCCATTATTTGAGATGATGCGCTGTAGGTCGCTGTAGGATTTACTTCAGATGCTCCAGCCTTTTTGTACCATATAGATGCTTGGTGCCCTAATCCTGATATAGCCAAGCTAGCTAACTCTGTGTAACCCTCGCTAACAGCAGTAAGCGCTTGTACTGCTGAATTATAGTTATGCACAAAAGATAGTATTATAACATCGCCTTCTGAATGAGAAGGCAAAGTTACCACCATAGTTGCTGCTGGGGTACTTGTTGTATTTGCTGAAGCAACAAAGTTTATCAATTACTTACCCTTGTTTATTTATTTGAGAAATGCTCTTTCTTTATATCTAAAGCATGCTTAACAACCAATAATACCAGTACAGCTAAACCCATAAGGCTAGTAACAACCTTAACAGCAGGCTCTCCATAATCAAGCCAAACGTTAGAAGTAACTGTTGCTGTAATTACCGCTGTAACCTTTGGGCTACTTGCTATCGTCTCTATTACTTGTTTTGTCGATTCGTTCATCTAATTTGCTTTTAGGTTGTTTTTTGTATTTTAGCATGGTTTTTACGGCTATCAAAATCAGCAAGGAAAACCAAAGGATTCCTTTTATTTCCCCAACTAAATCCATCAGACAAACCTCTTGATAAAAGCACTAAAACTTGAAGTAAAATAATTGTTAAGCAAATGTTATCATATATATATGGATCATAATAATTCTTACACAATAAATAACCTATGATACTAGTAGGGATAAGTAAGAATGATAATATAGAGACTAGCTTGTACTGCCTATACAATATAACGCCAACTAGAGCAGATATTGTAGCTGAGTAATGATAATACTCTGTCCAACCAAGGCTTGACACAAATTCAAAGTAAATAAAGTTAAAAGACAGTATGACCACTGCCGCAAATCTTGTTTTATGTGGAATTAAAAGGGCCACGAAAGCCCATATAATTATCAATTGATACGCTGTCATTTTCTCGACGGTTTTTTTGATGTGGTTTTTTTGCGTTTTTTGCCATTTCCAGCTATGTATAACATATTAATTCCTTACTTTGTGTGTGGAGTTTCATTATATCAAATCCTTTAGCTTTTGTTTATAAAGTAGTTCAATTTCTTTTAATTCAGCACAAGTGTACTTTTTAGGTTCGTGCGGCCCTTCTAACCATTCAACTTTTTCTAGCCCAATCTTCTTTATTAGGTTAATGCGGTAATCAGCGATATTGCCAGAAAGATGGTTGTTGCAAGGAGCGCATTGTTTGTTGTTGTTGTATTCTTCAAACCTAAGCTCAGGGTGCGCCCCAACGCTTCTATAATGCCCAGCATGATATTGACCAGTATGGTGGCGCTGACAGCTAATACAAGGATCGTCATTATCACGAAACCTAATATAAGCATTAAAGGATTGTTGAGCCATTTTGGCTCTGTACGATTTATCATTATCTTTTAGCTCCTTCTTTTTTTTACTGTGTGCTTTGTCAGCCTTTAATTCTCGATCTAGCTTCTGCCATTCAGCTAAACATCTAGGCTCTATGCAAGTTTTCTGCAAAAAGAATCTAGGCTCAAACTTAACTTTGCATACCTTGCACTTAGCCATTACTGACCACCATTATTTCGAGGAATCCAGCGCTTCTTTAATTTTTGCTTGGTCTTTTTGTTATTTAGCATTTGAGCCTCTTTAATTTATTACAGTAACAAAACAATAGCCTACATAAATAAACAACCCAATTATTGAAATGACCATGAATGGAAGGCCTGTCGCCATTACCAGCCCTTTTACTACACCTTTCTGGCAATCAATACAAATGGCAAACCACCCAAATACAACCAAAGCACCAACAACACACACAACTATTAATTCAACCATTGCTTATCCTTACACTTATCACAAATAAATACAGGGCGATTAAATTCGTCGTATCTCGCTCTATATGCTGTTTGACCTGACTGAAATATATACCCACATTTACAGGATTTGTTACCATCTTTAGAGACTTTCTGAATATTCATATCTCACCCTTCACTCAAATAAAAGTTATTAAGAATAAAGGACAATCCTTCACCGTTACAAGGGATTGATACAACTATGAATTTTTCTTTGTTTGATTTTATATTTCTCCACACCTGCCCAACGCTAAACTTCTGCTGATTTTCTCTGATAACTTTTTTATCATGACCTGTTGCTTGTGTAATATGGTATCCACCACAAGAACAACAACTGTAACTAGATGCCTTTTTATAGCCACCTTTTTGTTTTAGCTTATTTATCTGCTCTTTTGCACATGCTTTGTTTGCGTACCTAACTTTAGTACATAAGTCCATAATCATTCCTCTTGCTTATCTAATTACCGTAATTACCAAACTCTTTTCGCTTACTTGCTTCATGAGTCCTATAAATTCCTATTCTTTCTTCTGCTATTTTCATTCTCCATTGAAACTTAGCATTTGTTTCTGTGGCAACCCTTAGCGCATCTAGCAACTCTAAATATTCATGGTTAGCATAGGCATAACTTTCACGTTCTTGCCCTGTCTTATGCCCCTTATCCTTGCCTTCTTGCATTAACATTGCTTTCTTTGACTTTCTGAACTCCCTCAAATAAACCTCATCAGCTTTAGCCTTTGCAGCTTCATCTATTGATGATCGCCACTCTTGAAACAGGCTTTCTACATTCACTTTCTCGAACGTTTAACTAGTAAGATGGAGTTTTTAATATTAGACTCGGTCATAAAAAATTTATCAGCCAAGTCTTTAATTGATATATTCAAGCAATTATCTACATGCAATTCAGCAAGCATTAGAGTAGACCGCTTATGCTTAGCTTTTAGGTTGTCTCTATTTTCAGTAATCCATGCTGCTTTAGCTCTAAACTCTTCGCATTTCTTAGATAGTTCAGCATTCTTTTTTGTTAGAGATGCTACTTTATCCTGTAGGCTATGATATTGCTTTATAGAATCCATTACACTCTAACTCCTTCTGATAAATGATAAACCGAGCCGCTTGGTATGTTGTTATCTCTACCCGCCTTAGCTTTTGATTTTCCGCTTTTAATATCTGATAAAAACTTACTAACATCATCAGCGCTGTATTTACCAGTGGACTGTGATTTTCTATACCTTTGATTGTACGGACTGGTTGGTTCTCTTTTCCAATCTGCTAAAAGTGTTGATATATTCATATTGACTCCCTATGAACTAAAGTGCTTAAGTTTTTAACGTGCAAGTAACTAACGAAATAACGCTTTGCTATTTCTTTGTGTGTTAACTTTAAATGACCGTCTATTTTTAATTTTAATACGGCTCTTAATTTGTTTTCATGCTTTAAATTTAGGTTGTCTCTGTTAGCAGTTAACGACCTGATAGTTGAGCGCTGCTTCTTGTCTCTTTCTCTCAGCCTTATAATTTCAGCCTTGTATTCTTTTGATGAGTAATTTTTGGTTAATCTCACAATATAAACCTTATTGCTTCAGGGTAGTAAGTTGTTATTGCAGCTAGTGATAAAGCCGCAATTGTTAGATAGATATGTAGCTTTGTTATAACACGATCAATAGACTTAGACATAAACCAAGTGCTCCAATTAATATTGTAATAACACCTTTAGTTATAAAGTGATTAAGCCTGTCATGCTTTAATTTTACATCGTGTTTATTTAACATTTTTACATATCCTTATTGTTTGCCTTCCTTGGCGTGTTTGGTTGATTAAAAAGGTGGCGTGTTATTATTGAATCCATCACCAGGATTATAAGCCGCTTGTTGTCGCGGCCGCTGTTGTTGGTTTTGCTTGTTTTGATTGAAGCCCCCTTGTTGAGGCGCTTGCTGTTGCGGTGCTTGTTGGAATCCTCCTTGTTGCTGTGGTGCTGCTTTTTGTGCGCCTTGAGGGGAGTGAACAAACTCTAACTTAGCATCTTGAATAGCTAATTTTGGCTTATATTCTTTATTGCTATCATCGATAACTATTCCGCTACCGGTAACCGACACAATAGCACCTTCAACTAATGCGCTGGCGTAAAAGCCTACTTGAGCATCTTTAGCAAATAAAGCCGCATCATAATTAGTGTATATATTTGTTTTATTTTTAAAGTCGTAATTCTTTTCACCCAAACTAACGAAAAATGTAGTTCCTGCTTGCCCTTGGTGCTGTCGTGCTGCTTGGTTAAGTTTTGCCGTTACTGTATGTGCCATGTTAATTCCTAGTAGTTGATTGATAGTTGTGGTAATTCTTTTTTAGCGGCTAAGCGAATCATTGTTTTTGAATCTTCTTCACTTATTCCGTTGGTTACTAATACAAATAATATATCTGTATTTACTTTTCTTACATGCTCAACGTTTGCTAGTCGTGCATTCTCAGCGTTAACTTCATCTTGCTTGATTTTTTCATTATAGATGCGCTGGCGTTCTTCTGCTGCTCGCTCTGCTTCAACTTTGATAGCATGAAGCTGCTCGTTGTTAATCCTAATAGCTTCAGCCTTGTCATACTCAAACGTTTTATTGATGAGTAAAGCCATTTCGTGATCATCTTCTTTCTGTAACATTGCAGCGCGTAATTCAACGACACGTTTTTCATCTGCTAAAACCTTTTTACGCTTTATATTGTATTCATCTATCAAGTCTGTAAACGGTTTATTAGCCAGTTCTAGCCTTGCGACTATTGCGTCATGCTCTTTATTTACTGCGGCAGTGTTAGCCTTTGTAATCTTAATTCTAGATGCCTTAAGTTCTTTGATTATATCGCCAATGTCGGCAGCACTCTTTTTAACTAGTGTGCGTTCTGGCAAGTTATCCATGTTGGCATAAAAACCCTGGTGGTACTTGGCGCTATTTTCTTCAATGGACTTTATAACGCCTTCGGTAGTTATCTCTTTGAATATTGTGATCTCCATCTTAGTAACCTTCTGCAATGAACATTTGAATTTTAGCCAAGTAAACAGGATCGTTTATTTGCTTTGAATTATTTATATCAGTCTTCACAGCTTGAACCCATGACAAATCATCTTTTGTTGGGGTTATCTTGCCGCTTTGACTCTTGCTTGCTGCGTTACCATCATCATCTTCGCTAGGTATTCCTGCGATAGCCTGTAAGCCGTAACGCCTGCAATATGTTATTACTGAACCAGCGCCTTGAGCGTCTTGCTTAGATGCCTTTACAGTAAAGCGATTAATTAACCACTCGCCTGACTCGTGCATTAATATTGTTTCAACACCTATCTTGTCACCATCGTTAATAGGGAACTGCACGTAACTTAATCCATTAGTAGCAAACGGCTCTTTAACTGCTTGAACTACTGACGATAGGTCAGCGTATTTACTTTTAAAAAAAGGATTGTTAGCGCCTTTGTGAGCACCTCCCATTTCACCTTGAGCTTTACACATTGCAATAGCCAAGCTTTTAATTGAATCTGACTTTTCCATTAAAAATCCCTCTCTTCTAAATCTATAGCATTCAAGAATATAATAGCCTCTTGAGCTGGTGATAATAATTCATTGCCGTTAAAGTAATGAATTACGCCTTTAATCGTTACCGTGATAGTTTCGCTATTCACTGCACTTCTCCTTTAATATTTCTAGCGACTCAATACTTGAATGAATCGAACCTTTAACCTGTGCGATAGTTTCATAACCTTCTGCGTTAATCTCTGCTAGTAAGTCATTTAACGCTTGAAGCTTTGCGTTTATATGTGTTGATGCAATCAAAATCATTCTCCTTGTAGTCTGTATAGTGAAATGAGCTAGGGTAGGACTCGAACCTACAAATGGGTTTTTAACCCAGAGTCTCCGCAGAAGATATTCCTCAACTACTAACTCACTTCACTTATACAGACTATTAAAATTAGTTGCTGGTATTGGCTTAGTTACTTTTTATAGAAGTGTAACGGGATGACACCAGCGGGCCTGCTTGCTTCTTGTGTTTCTAAATATACGCTAATTAAAAATGATTGCAAACATTATTTCTATTTATTTGCTATTTAATTTCTATTGCCTTTAGTGTGATAATGAATTACTATTCAATCAACTCAAACAAAAGGCTACTAAATATGAAAACAGCACAACTACACCCATTAACAGCAACAAAACTAAAAGCAATCGCATTAAAGCGAAAGCAAGACGGGAAGAACTCAAACAAGCAAACTGAAATATTAACCGAGCTAGTAAATAAACTTTTTGATAAAGAGTGTAAATAATATGAAAAATGTAATCGTAGAATTAAACGAGCCAACAAATACAATCCACCTACCTGATGGCTCACAATATTGCTTAGCTGTTGGCACTGTATTAAGTGAGGCACCAAAAAACGATGTACTGTCACTCGTTAAAGCTGGCTTAACTGCCGATGATTTAATTAACCTTAAGAAGGCTGAGTTACTATGAAACTAATCGACTTAATAAACAAATCCGCTGAATTTTTTAATGAACTGTTTGGGTGCTGATATGAATACTAAATTTACAAAAGGCGATTGGAATATTTCGTTTGTTGGTGATGCCACTTATATCGACTCGGGCACAGGGTTTACGATAGCCCGTGTATTTGATATGGAAGGCAGTCCGCACGATGCAAGTTTAATATCCTCTGTTCCTGATATGTACGCAATGTTAGAGATGTTAGTTAATGGCGATAGCATTAATGATAATTCTATAGAAAAAGAAGTTTTGACTCTTTTAGCTAAAGCGCGTGGAGAATAATATGAATAAATTAACAGATTTAGAGATACGTAAACGCATAGCTAAGATAGAAGGTATATTAAATCCATCGTGTGATGGAGCTGACATTTACGCTAACATAGGTGATGACGACTTACCGATATGGCATCGATACAATCCACTAACAGACGATGCGCTTTGTTTTCAGCTAATGGTTAAGTATGATTGCGACGTAATATCACCATACCGACCAAACAACGACACTCATTGGGAGTGTCAGATATTCACAGATAATTGCGCTGACGCGGTAAGTATTTACGATGACTCACCAAGCAAAGCAATCTGCCTAGCAATAATAGAAGCGCATGAGGATTAATCATGAAAGGAATTAACGAGGAGCTAAACAACCAAGTAAAGCGCGAATGCTTGCTTAAATCTGCCATCACAAGCGTAAAAAAGCAAAAGGAAGATGAGCGACCTATTAACCGCAGACGTATAGAAGATATATTGGAGGCTAAACGAATTGAAAAAAGCATGCAGCTTGATTATTGATGCCATTTATAACTTACTAAAGAGAGCTTAACGGCTCTTTTTTATTGCGTGAAATTCGAGATAAAAAAATACCTCACGCTAACGAGGTAAAAATGAAAGATGTATCTTGTCGGGTACTTTCTTTCCGTGTTCAGTGTATCACGCTTTATACGCCATTAAATAATTAAACTCTGTCTGCTGAATACTTTTTACCACATCACCATAAAGCCCGTTAGATGTTGCCTTTATAACGCTCCTGCAAGCATCAAACAATATTTTGTCTTTGGTTCTATCGCGAATAACTTTACAACACTTTGATATCTTAATTGCTCGCGCCTTTTCTGGTAAAAACTTGTGTACCTGATTGCATAATAAAATTGATAGTGTATCGGTTTGAACTGTAATTGATAAGTCACTCATCGGACATACCCTCTAACTTTTTCATTATTGATGCGCCAATATTGTGTATAGCTGACATTATTAAAAGTGAATACGCTCCGCCAGCCTGATTGCTACCTGTAAGCATAATATAAATTAAAGCTAGAGCAGCTAAATATAAAAATATACCACTCCACTTTTCCATTGATTTACTATTCATATCTCTACTCCTTATTTATCTTAATATTGAACCACGTACTAGGCTTTAACCAAGAGCCTTTTCCCCTTGTAACTTTTATATCTATATCGAAAAAATAAAATAATACACCTGCTGTAATTAATACTAATATCACTATTGCTTCCATCTCTCTACCCCTGTTATTGGTTGTTAAGTTTTTCATGCTTGTTCATATTTAATATGGCTTCCTTTGCTATTTTATGTGAAGCCTCCAAGCACCATGCAATACATTTCTCACTATTTGGCGAGCAACGAAAAACAGCTTGTATAAGAGTTAAGTCGTACCATGTCACCTCTCTTTTTGTTACTAACTCATCACCTTTAAATATTGAATAAAAAACGTTGTCACGCTCTCTTTTTACTATGTAGGTTAACTTATCCATTGTTACTATCTCCGTTGTTAATTAAATCCAATTCTTTAACCATGATATCTAAAGCCCTAGAAAGCATGAACGAAACACTCATCTCATCACCAAACCCTGTAAAGTCAGGATCGTAATCTTCGCCATTACTATTCCATTGCTGATAATTGAATGAAATATCTTCTTGCTCTTGCTTTGTAAAGCCATCTTCAGGCGGATCAATCACCTCTTTGTCAATACTCCAGTCTTGGCAGCACCTATCACCAGCAATTGATCCGTGTTCATTAATTATAACTACAGCGTACTTTAATATTTTAAGCTTTGTTTTCTCGCTAATTACTTTTAACTTATTCATTCTTCTATCCCTTCTTGGTGTTTGTTAAAAATCATTTAATCCATTCGCCAAGCGCTTCATCACAACAATCTTTCCATTCACTTACCTCTAATGGCCTGTTATTTCGGCAAGCTATACCGAAGAAGTAAACCACCTCAACTAGCAGGTTATGTTTTTGTGCTTCGGTTATCATGTTAGCTATTATTTCAGCTTCGTGCTGCTCTTGTGGTATTTCGTTTTGTTCAATTTGCGCTAACTGCTCGTTATGATCATTTAGCTCTTGTTCGCTATCTGGTATAAAATAGTTTGGCATCATTCATTCCCCTGTTTTGTTTGATTATGTGATATTAAAATGCGTACTTTGCATTACTTGCATTACCTTTAAGCCCATAAAGAATCGACAGCCATATAGCTGAGTTTCCTTATCATAATACCGTTCATTAAATTGCATTAACTCACTATTCATTAATTGTTGAAACTCTTGCGTACCAACATAAATATAAATAGGTTGCTTTCCGGTTGATCGAATGAAGCTCCTTATATTATCAGAAACAAAATCGTCATATTTCATTACTCTATTCCTTTTTGTTTGATTAGTTATTAACTGAGCCTGACAACATTGTCATTAAGTTAAATCTTACTTGCTGCTCATTGATAAGTATCTTGTGTTTAAGTTCTTTAATCTTATCCTTATGACGCCATATGACCGATATGTCATCAATCCAAATAAGCCTTTTTTCTAGTTTCTCGATTTTCAACTTCATACCAAAATTCTTATTACTCAATTTAGTATTCCAGCTTTTTAATTCTTTTGTTTTGTTCATTTATAAACCTTTAGGCAATAGAATCTATATGACTATTAAAAGAAACCTCTATTTAATAAATCTATATCTTAATCACAAATACAATAAACAATATCAGCAAACTATTTTATTGAGTTGTTATTCTCATCCTCTCTACATTTCAAATATAAATATTCAGTTATGCAGAACTATGTTTCTTTTTACGCTGTTTAGACCGTCATGGAGTCTGTTTATTTGTATTAAACTATTTGCTAATTTACAGTTTTAGCTAAACCGTTAGGGATTTTTACAAGATACCAATTAACTTGGCTATTTGAAGTGAGTATTTGAGGCAATAAAAAAGGCTTAGTGAGTATCTCTGGTGGTGAGGGTTAACCTAATAACCCCAGAAATACTTACTAAACCTTATTTATTCTTCAGTCACCACAACTAAACAACAATACTTATTTTACACTAGTCTCCTTTATTTTCAAGTTTATTAATCTACAAATTCAACCATATTTAAACGACTAGCAATCCTTATCATGTTGCTGGTTTGCGTGTCGTAAAAGCCTTTACAGCAAATATCTTCGTTGTCTATCGTTGCTTTGTGACAAGCAAAATGATTATCATTAGTTGCACAGCCTTTAAGTATATCAGCCTTCCTTGTGTCGCTAACGATCTTATTCTTACTAAATAAGCATTGACCACAACATTTCTTTTTAACTTTAAACATTACTTGCTATCTCCTTGGTTAAATTCTGGATACTCTAAATCCATAATTTTCGACTCTAATTCAGATGAAGCACAGCCACCTTCCCACTTTAAATCACAATCCTTACAGCCAATAGTATTGCAAGTATTTAATATTATATTGCGGCTACGATCTCTAAGTTCTTTAATTTCTATTTCTACGCTCATGAAAAGTCCTTTATAACTGTCATTGAATGATGGTTGTATCCGTTAGGTACAACGTTATAGTCTAATAACGATCTCGAATCACCATCAACATCAATCCACCAAGAACCTTCCGCGTGCTCAGGGCTGTCACTTGTAGTTAGTATATGTGAAACCTTAAAGTAAGGAGGGCTTGTTAATCTACCTTTTTTACTGTGACCGTTGGATTGTAACTTCACGAATCTTGCCTCTGAAAATTCCTTAAGCTTTTCTAAACTCATAGCTTCGTAACTATTAATTAATTTTTTTGTGATCTGCATTTTCCTATCTCTCTATTGGTTAGTTGTTATTGATGGAATTAAATATAATACATAACATTTGACACGTCAATATAATTATTATAATATTTGCAACAGATAACAAAACAAGGACTTAACAAGAATGAAGCAAAAACAAAAACCACTTAGCTTTTCACTGCATCCAGATAATCACGCCTATATAGAAGCGGTCGTAGCAAAGCAGAAAGAGACCAATCACCGTTACAATAGGTCAATGTATATGGATGATTTAATTACTCACCTACGGACTAAAGCGGAGGTTAAGCCAAAAACCAAAACTGAACTAAAACCTTTTGATGCTATTCAGTATCCGGTCGGTTTAAATGTTGACGCTTGGCTTTTATGGGTTGAATTTAGAAAAAAAGCTAAGTTTAAAAAGTATAAAACTGATGCAGCTATGAAGAAACTGGCGAAAATGGGCAACTTTGACGAGCAAGCATTAATAGTTCAAAACTCTATCGACTTAGAGTATCAAGGGTTATTTCCATTAAAAGCTAATAACTCAGCAGCCAGTAAAAACATTTTACAAGATTCATCCAATAGCGATTGGCACTTAAAAGAAGATACGGGGTTTTAACATGAAAGATTTATCTCAAATAGCTAAAGGAATGAATCGAAATAATATTACCGAGCATCAAGAAAAGCCTGTCATTGATGAATTCGCTAAAGGCATTATTAATCGTGTATTTGATAACTTGGCAATTATATTTCCTGGTTGGCAGTATAATTGGAAAACACAAGATCAAATTGATGGAGCCAAACGTGAATGGACTAAAGCATTCATTGAAAACAATATCTGTACGATGGAGCAAATAAGTTACGGTTTCGCTAAGGCGCGTAAATCTGAAACTAATTTCCTACCTAGTTGTGGTGTGTTTATTAGCTGGTGTACTCCTTCACCTGAAGATTTAGGCTACCCAAGTGAAGCAAAGGCGCTAGAGCAATGCATAACGCACCGTAACAAGGAAAAAATGCACATTGATAGTCACGCCAGCCATTTTATACAAACGCTCTGCAAGTGCGTTGATTGGTGGTTAATGAATACGGCTAATAGTCAGAATCAAATTGCTGTTGCTAAAAAATTGTTTCGTGAAGAATATATAAACTTAATTGCGACTTATCAAAAGCCAGTTGAAACACCTAGTCAACGATTAGAGACTAGCGAAGTTACCAGTAAAAGAATGAGTCCAACGCAATTGCAAGACCAAAGAGCGCGAGGTTTAAAGCACCTTGATGCTATTAGAGCTAAATTAAAGCATAAAACATAAGGATTATAAGATGGACATACAAAATCATAAGTTTTACGAACCAGAAAACAAGGCTACATATAAAGGTGATTACGTTGAGTTAACTTATCCTGATTATATGGAGCATGACGGAAATTGTTATTCTTTGATTAATATATACAAAAATGACGCAATAGCACTAGCTAAACATTTTAAGTTAACTAGTGAAGATTTATTTTAAGGAGTGTAAGAGATGATTAGAACAGTATATTACGATCAAATAGAAATATTAAAATCAATTATGGAGCTGTGCGGTATTGAAAGGTTTTGTGCTGATGTTACTTACGGTAACGGTAAGTTTTACGGTGATATTGAACAGCCAAAGTTTAAAGGCGATATATCGCCACAAGTCGAAGGAGTTCAAGACTGTTCAAGTTCAAAGTTGCCAGTTGATGACTTGTCATTTAAAAGCTTAGTGTTCGACCCCCCATTCTTAACTTACGTTAGAGCAGCGCGGGAAGGTAACGGTGATATGATAATGGCTAAGCGTTTTGGCGGTTATTGGCGATATGATGAATTAGAAAAACATTACCGGGAAACATTAATAGAAGCTCATCGGGTGCTAGATAAAAAAGGGATTATGGTTTTTAAGTGCCAAGATATTATTCATAATCATAAAATGCATTGTACGCACATGAACGTAATGGAATGGTCAAAAGGATTGTTCAGGCTAAAGGATTTATTTATTCTTCCTGCTAAATCTCGAATGGCAATACCACAACAAGCAGGAACTAAAAAGAAAGTACAGAAGCACGCTCGGATATTCCATAGTTATTTTATGGTGCTGGAAAAGGTTTAGCGCTAATTAACTAGCGCTTACAGGTTAAAACATACCGTTATCGCGAGCCTTACCGCCACCGAATAACCAAGTAGCAGCAAACCATGAGCGAGAGCGGAACCATCTGCCCTCGCTTTTTAATATGTCGCTTAATACTTTAGATGCTTGCCAGTTAGTACACGGAGTTCCATCGCTAAAGCAACCCTCGCGGCAAGCTACGTCATGAAATAACCAGCCAAAGCTATCTATATCCATCGCACCCGATGCACCGTCATATGGCGCATCAGAGGCTTTAATCTTTAAGTGCTTTTGATATCGTTTGCTAAAGTAATCTTTATCTTTCATTACCTGATAACCTAAAACAACGCCAGCACCGCTTTTGATTGGCTCAATGTAATCGTAAATACTCTCGCGCATAATGTTAACTCCAAAGCGGTAAGTTTAACTTATTTTGGTTTATTTTGGTAATAGGCTAACTGGTCGGAGCAGTTAAATGGAGTTTGTGGTGTATAGTTATTTCAACTTAAACGAAAGGAAAGAAAAATGAAATTAAAACACGAAGGGTATTGTTGGCATCATGAGATTACGCATTTTCCAAGCCTTGCTATTGACGGCAGAATAAGTAGTTATGATAAACATAGTGATTTTTGCTCTTATACTAGATGGTTTTTATGGAAGCTTTTAGTTGTTATCCCTGCTAGCATATTACTTATAGGCGCGTATTTAGGTTGTTATTTCGCAGGGTGGGCAAACTTATTTTCTGGCGGTGACTTTGAGTTATTTAGAAATAATAATGTTGCTTGGATTCTTACTCATGGGATTATGATGGGTATAGGTATCATCGCATTGTTTTGTTATTCTCAAGAAAAATATAAATCAGCAAGAACGGAAAGTAACAATAAGTACGAATCAGACCTGTCTGCAGGACTTGTTGATAAGAAAGAGCCTTCTTTTGTGCTTACTTGGTATAAGAAAATAAAAGATAAATATTGTCCTACAATGGATTACTAACTATGACAACTACATCAGAAGGGTTAATAGCCTTACTTGAAAGAAAGAATATTGTCCCGACTGGTGATAGAGCTAAAGATATTGAACTCGCTAAGTCGGTAATGCCTAAACCATTTAAAAAGGAGTCACTCAATGACAAATAAGGAGACAACACAAGACTTTATGCTTCAGGTAGCTGATGCGAGAATAAACAAACTAGTTGATGAACTTAAAGCTGAGAAGGCATTCAACAAAGCACTTCAAGCGGATAACGACAGACTACACGATTTGCTTGATAACTCAGAAAACAATGTTAAACGGGTTAGTTTGTTAATGAGTGAGTTAAAATTGAATGGCTCGATATAACCATGCAATAAACTGTCGCGATGTTTGCGGTCAGATTTAATTACGGTTGTTATATTTGCCGCAAACACAGGAGTAGAAACGAATGCAAGGCTTAGATTTATATGTACAAAAAAGAACAGAAGAAGCGCTAAGTACAGACTATTACGACCCACTTGGTAATAGTGACTTGGCAACATATAATAAAACTTTTATTCAGCTATTTATGTACAGCGCCAAACGACTTACTGTCGATATTAAACAGGTAGCAAGGCAGCCAGCGCAAGATGTAACGTTAGGGGAACTACTCGGATTGGTTATAGTTATACCGCTATTTCCTGTTTTTAGCTTGCTGCGAGCGTATCATTCTAAAAAGAGGGCTGTAAATGAATTGCGAGCAGAATGGCAAAGATGAATTAGGCAATATAACCCTTGCAAACAGGTGCAAATAAATGCGCCAGAGCGAAGCGACAAGCTGTTATTTGTCGCGCTGATTTGAGTTGTTAGTTTTGCTGACAGCACTTAACGATTAACAAGAAAGGATGAAATAATGAACTACATAGTAATTGTGGGGTGCAAGAACCCATACACAGCAAAGCCTTTTACACTGGCTGATGACGTTGAAAATGATGTTTATTCTGATTTACGAAGTGCACAAGCATTAGCTGATCAGTTGGACGATGTAGAAGGTGATGGGTATGCAAGGGTGGTGGTATTATGAAATTTACAGCGCAAGAATTAACTGAGTGGGAAAATCATCAAGACGCAGGCACTAGCGGATGGATACCTGCGAGATCTGATGGTTGGAAAATAGAAGGTTTATTTAACCGAATTAGCAACGCTTGGAAAGTGATTACTGGTGATTATGATGTAGTTGATTGGTATTCATTTAGAAAAACGGAAAAGCGAACAATATCCGTTGTTGTACCCAGTGAGCTGCACAGGGATACAGTAAATCTTGTTTGGCAGTTTTCATCTGCAATGGCTGAGAAATTAAGAAAGTCAGAAATAAAATATGGATATGCAAATAAATGGAAAAATCAAGAATGGGCTAATGAGTGTAGGCATTCTTTACTACAGCACATTAAAAAAGGAGATCCGTTAGATGTTGCTAATTACTGTGCGTTTCTTTGGTACTTAAAAGAGCCTACATGCAACCCGAACGCGGATAATGATAAAGCAAACTAACCATGTAATAAACTGCCAGCTTTAGCTGGTCAGATTTTAATTACGGTTGTCTTCCTCAAGTCATGGTTGATAAGATTATTTTGTTAGCTAAGAAAAATAATGTAATGCTGGCTGCTGATAGTCAATCTTCTTCTCAAATAGGTGACATCTCTCGTTTTAGAGGCGTAAATCTGATT
>ENA-OSET01000711-OSET01000711.1-sediment-metagenome-genome-assembly--contig:-NODE-711-length-36513-cov-6.406658_pt1 | contig 36513 bp, 26 predicted proteins | sample MGYA00237882_ERZ534229 | MGnify/ENA primary metagenome ERZ534229 (study PRJEB26408, sample SAMN06266212) | sediment metagenome | isolation source: Hudson Canyon methane seep mesocosm | place: USA:Hudson... | reverse complement strand
AAGGGTTTAGCTTGCACTTTCAACATAGGTTTAGGCACAGAATCAGTTAAAGGTCGCATTCGCTCGCCTCTTCCTGCTGCTAAGATCATGGCGGTTTTACGCGTCATGTTTGTGCATCTCTAGTTTTTGCAACACCTTGGGTAACACTCGCTCACTAACAAAACTGACGAACTCAGCATATTCAGGGTATTGACTGGCTGCATCGATTATATAGTGCAAAGTATGAGGAATATCAGATAAGAAACTTGGTTTATGGTCGCGCATATACAATCGAGCAAAAATACCCGCTATTTTGATATGCCTCTGCATGCCCATACAATCAAACCACATTTTAAATTCAGTCCACGAATATTCAGCATAATATTTTAAATGAAAACGTCTCAACCATTCCAACACTTTAACTTTAGGCCAGTCTTGATAACAGTCTCTAAGCAATGAAACTGCATCATAGGTAATGGGTCCAACAACTGCATCTTGAAAATCAATTACGCCTATTTCATCATCTTCAAGTAACATTAAATTACGGGAATGATAATCTCTGTGCATGCCGACCATAGGCTGAGAGAGGCAAGACTTTTTGACTGAATCAAACACCTTAGTCAGCATGGTTTGTTCGACATCAGTCAGCCGTAGCTGCAGATAATTTCCTAATAACCACTCTGGGAAGATGTCTAATTCTCTGTCTATAAATGCACTATTAAAAGCAGGCAACGGTCCATTTTCAGTAGAGATACAGCTTTGGATATGAGGGATATTATCTAATGCTTTAGAATATAATCGTTCGCAGGAGTCCTCTGTTAATAAGTCACTAAACAAACGATTACCAAAATCTTCTTGGATGTAAAATCCCTGTTCTAGATCGTGAGCGTAAACTTCTGGAACTCTTAAGCCTTTCTCTTGGTAACTATGTGCCACAGCAATAAATTGCGCTGGATTTTCATGTTCTGGCGGCGCATCCACAGCAATAATCGATTGCTCACGGCAGTCAAATCGAAAATATCGACGAAAACTGGCATCACCTGAAACTATTTCCAACGAAAGGCACTCGAAATCTGTGTTTTGATTAATCCAGTCCTGTAATTGCTGCTTTCGAAGTTGCTTGTTTGATAACTGTGTTTTCAATTGGCTCTCTTATAATTTGACAAAGATGGCAGCTAAACGAAAATAAAGGATGACGAAATATGGCTTTTTTTGCAAGTTTACTGGTAAATCCCATTGAAACCTTTAAAATTACGTATTTACTTGCTGTTTTCAACCCAACTTTAGGCCACTTTGTACTTGTCTAGTATACAAAACAAACAATTCATACTTATCAGTTGCCTGCTTATGTCGATTGGGCTGGCCGATGCTCAAGAAGTTTGTTTTGTTCCCTTGGCTGGACCAAACCTTGAAAATTCCTTACTTGAAGGTCAAATTCAAGTTAAGTCTGAAGATAGTGAAATCAATCAGGATACTTTTGCCCAATTCAAAGGCAAAGTAGAAATCGATAGCTCGAGCGCTAAAATCAAAGCTGACGAAGCGGTATTCAATCGTCAGACCCAAACCTTAAATGCCACAGGCAATGTGAGTTTCCAAGACAATAACATTACGGTATCCAGTGAAAATGTGCAGCTCAACAGACTGTCAAATGAATTAGTCATTGAACACGCCTTTTATCAGCTAAACAGTGTTCAAGGCCATGGTAAAGCTCAGAAGATTGGCTTGGGCCAACAAACGGGCATTAATTTAGTCGAGTCGAGTTTCACCACTTGCCCGGTTGATGATGAAGTTTGGCGCATTCAAGCAAGTAATATCGAACTTACACCAGACCAATCCAGAGGAGTGGTGAAACACGCACGATTTTATATAAAAGATGTGCCTGTGCTGTATTTACCGTATTTTTCATTCCCAATAAATAATAAAAGACAATCAGGTCTTCTATACCCAAAAATTTCTAGTAATAGTGCCACTGGTATCAGTATTGAACAGCCGGTGTATTGGAACATTGCACCGAATTACGATTTAACTTTTAGCCCAAGATTAATGACAGAGCGCGGTTTGCAGCTTAAAACTGAATTTAGATATATGACCGAACAACATGCAGGTCAGGCAAATATTGAATACTTACCAGATGATAAAGACCTCAACAATGACACCGACCGATATTTCTATCGATTAGTACACAGTGGGCAAGTAGGCAAAAACTGGTGGGTCAATGCAGATATTAATGGATTAAGCGACGATAACTATATCGTTGACTTAGGTTCTGATTATTATAATCGGGCCGATACGCATTTGTATAAAACACTAGGTTTGAGTTATTTTTCACAAACCTTAGATGTCACTGCGCAATTTAGAGACTTTGAAGTGCTGGGAGACCATCCCGACAGTTATAGTGCATTACCTGAAATCAGACTCAATTATTTAACACCCATAGTTTTAGGTGCTGAGTTTCAAGTGCATTCAGAGTTAGCCTATTTTGAAAGTGGAGAGTTCGAGAGTCCATCGGCCACACGTTTTCATATTGCGCCTACAGTGCGCTACCCGTTTCAAAATCAATGGAGCGAGTTTTTGGCGGAAGCCACCGTTTTACATACAAGGTATGTCCAAGAGAACATTCAAAATTCAGCACTTGAAAAGAATATTTCTCGTACCTTAGGTCAAGTCAAAGTTTATGGTTCTCTGGCATTTGAGAGGCCCGCTAGTTGGTTTGGTACAGAGGCAACCCAAACCTTTGAACCTAAAGTTCAGTATTTGTATACCAGCTTCGAAGACCAGAACAACATCGGTCTTTACGACACGACACGACTATTTAATGATTTTGCCGGATTATTTAGAGGGCAGGAATTTACAGGCCTTGATCGCATCAGTGACAACAATCAAATTACCGTAGGTATGACATCAAGATTTGTCGATAATAATAACCGAGAACGATTTAAACTCAGTCTAGGTCAAATATTTTATTTAAAAGACAACCAAGTGTTAGATGCGTCTAAAGTTGATGACCGTTCTGCCTTAGCTGCTGAGCTAGATTGGCAAATAGGCAGTAAATGGTACGCGCACACCCAAGCACAGGTGTCGACTCTTACGGATAAAGTGGAACGCAGTAGTTTGTCGTTGGAATATCAGCACGGTGAAAATAAAATAGTGCAGATAAACCATCGATATGTCAGAGACTTATCCTCTGAAAAAATTAATCAAGTGGGCGTGACCGCTAGCTGGCCTTTAGCCAAAAATTGGCAATGGGTTGGCCGCTGGTATCATGACCTAGAACTGAGCAGAACAGTGGAGAGTTATACAGGTGTGCAATATGAATCCTGTTGCTGGACTGTTAGTTTTGTTGCCCAGCGTAACCTGAGTAACCGTTTTGATGATGATGGAGCACAAAGTACCAATGAATTTGAGTCGGGCTTTCATGTATACTTCACCACTCGAAACTTATTAAGAGATGGGTTGTTTGGATATAGACGCCCTTATCTATTAAACTAAAGTGAAGGTTGTTTGAGCCTAAGCGATCTTACGTATTGAACTAAAGTGAAGGTTGTTTGAGCCTAAGCGATCTTATGTATTGAACTAAAGTGAAGGTTGTTTGAGCCTAAGCGATCTTACTTATTGAACTAATTGAGGTTTGAGCTAACTAATTGTTGCTAACCTCCGGATATACCCAACGCGCGTAATCAAACAACGCCCTTAACTAAAAAAGTAAAGATACCCATGAAAGTAATAGTAGTCGCCCTTTTAATTAGCTCTTTGTTATCACTTAAGACAGAGGCTGCACCTGAACTGTTAGACAGCGTATCTGTTATCGTCGACCAAGGTGTGGTGTTAGAAAGTCAAATCACTGAATTAATTACCGTGGTAAAACGTAATGCTGCGCTTAACAGCCAAACTCTGCCGTCAGACAGAGTTTTGCGTACTCAAGCGATTGAAAAACTCATTGTCGATAATCTGCAAATGCAAATGGCAGAAAGAATGGGCATCCAAATTAGTGATCCTCAGCTAGAGCAAACTATCACTAATATTGCCGAAGGCGAAAATATGAGTATTGCCCAGTTCCGTGAAAAAGTTGCCCAAGAAGGCGTGGCTTATGACACCTACCGGGAAGAAATTCGTAAAGAGTTAATACTAGGCGAAGTACGTCGAGCTAACGTGCGCAGGCGAGTATACATTACTGAACAAGAAATAAGCAACTTGGTCAAACTGATTGATGAACAAGGCGACCAACAAGCAGAATATAACTTGGGACATATTTTAATTGAATTTCCAATTGAACCAACAGATGAAGATATAAAACAAGCTAAAGAGCGAGCAGATAAAGTAATTGAATTGCTTGAAAAAGGTTCTGATTTTTCCAGAATTGCTACTGCCTCTTCTGGTGGCCCTCGCGCCTTAGAAGGTGGGGATTTAGGCTGGATGAATATTAACTCCATGCCAACCTTGTTCGCTGAAGCAGTGCAAAAAAAATCTAAAGACGACTTAATTGGCCCAATGCGCAGTGGCGCTGGTTTTCACATTTTGAAGGTAAAAGACCTTCGTGGTATTGAAAAAGTCGAAATAGCCGAGGTAAACGGACGACATATTCTAATTTCACCCTCGGTCATTTTGAGTGATGAAAAAGCGGAAAAAATGCTCAAAGAATTTCGCGAACAAATTTTAGCCGGTGAAGCAGATTTTGCTGAGTTGGCCAAAGAGCATTCAGCCGATCCAGGTTCTGCGTTAAAAGGTGGAGAATTAGGCTGGGCAGATCCAAGCACCTACGTGCCTGAATTTAGCGAAACCTTAGGTAAATTAGAGATTGATGAAATCAGTCAACCTGTTCGCACTCAATACGGATGGCATCTTATGCAGTTAACTGGCAAACGTGTGGGCGATGCAACGGAAAAACGTAAACAAGAAAAAGCTTACAATTTGTTATTTCAACGGAAATTTGCCGAAGAATCTGACGTTTGGTTGAGAGAAATACGCGCCAGCGCCTATATCGAACTAATCGCACAACAAGGCGAATAAGTGAAACCATTAAAATTAGCGATCACGCCTGGTGAACCTGCCGGTATTGGCCCAGATTTACTTCTGAACATTGCCCAAAAGGAATGGCCAGCACAATTGGTCGCTTTTGCTGATGGAGACATGCTTAGGCAAAGGGCTGCACAACTAAATTTAGACATAACATTAATAACCTATGACGAAAATACAGATTACACGTTACCAGCAGGCCAGCTGTTTTTAGTCGATATCAAAACTAAAGTAGCGGTTGAAAGCGGCAAGCTCGATAGCGAAAATGGTCACTATGTTGTTGAAACCTTACGCCAAGCATGTAAAAAGAATTTGGATGGTGAATTTGATGCTGTGGTGACAGGTCCGGTACACAAGGGCATCATTAATGAAGCGGGTATTTCTTTTAGTGGTCATACCGAGTTTTTTGCCCATGAATCGAATACCAATGACGTAGTCATGATGTTAGCCACTGAAGGCCTTAGAGTTGTGCTTGCGACAACTCACATTCCTTTAGCTTATGTATCTAAAGCGATTACGTTCGAACGTTTGTATAAAGTTTTACACATAGTTAATACCGACTTAATGTTGAAATTTGGTATTAATAATCCACATATTTTTGTGTGTGGCTTAAACCCTCATGCAGGTGAAGACGGGCATATAGGTAAAGAAGAAATTTTAGTTATCACCCCAGCCCTAGACGCCTTGCGCGCCGAAGGATTAAACATCACAGGGCCTTTACCCGCAGACACTATTTTTAATCTCAAATACTTGGAACAAGCTGACGCAGTGTTAGCCATGTACCATGATCAAGGACTACCTGTATTAAAATACAAAGGATTTGGCGCCTCGGTTAATATTACTTTGGGTTTACCCTTTATACGCACATCAGTCGATCACGGTACTGCTTTGGATTTAGCAGGCACAGGTCAAGCAGACGCAGGCAGCTTCAATCTTGCCATCGAAAAAGCCATATCAATAGCAGCGCAAAAAGAATGAGTAAACAACATTTAGGGCATACCGCCAGAAAACGTTTTGGCCAGAATTTTTTACATGACAATTATGTCATTGACCAAATAGTCACAGCTATTGGTCCGCAAAAAGACCAACATATGGTTGAAATTGGTCCCGGTTTAGGCGCGTTAACTGAGCCTGTGTGCGAACTAGTTGATGCACTCACCGTCATTGAACTTGATAGGGATCTAGCCGCCAGACTAAGAACCCACCCTTTTATTGCTAGCAAGCTGACTATTGTTGAAGCCGATGCACTAAAATACGATTTTTCTCAATTGTTATCCGATGACAAACCTTTACGTATTTTCGGCAACTTACCCTACAATATTTCAACGCCTTTGATGTTTCACTTATTCTCTTTTGCGAATAAAGTACAAGACATGCACTTTATGCTGCAAAAAGAAGTAGTGAATCGCTTGGCAGCCAGTCCAGGCAACAAAAGTTATGGCCGCCTGTCGGTTATGGCTCAATACCACTGTCAAATCATACCTGTATTGCAAGTACCTCCAGGCGCGTTTAATCCGCCACCTAAAGTAGACTCAGCCGTGGTTAGGCTTGTACCCCATCAGAAAAAACCGGTCACATTGATCAACGAAGACACTTTACATACAGTCTGTGCCCAAGCATTTAACCAAAGACGCAAAACTATTCGCAATAGTTTAAAAGAGAGTGTGAGCGAAAAACAACTCATCGATTTGGATATTAATCCTGAATTGCGGGCTGAAAATTTATCACTCGAGCAGTATGCAAAAATCGCCAATGCGGTAGACTCTTTAACATAAACTACAAAATGTAGGGCGGTGTCAAATAACAGATGAAGCAAGATAATAAAATTGATATTACGGTTGATACACAGTACTTAAAAAATCAAATCCCAGATAAAGATAAGTATGCTTTCGCCTATAGAATTTCAATCTGTAATAGTGGCCAGCAATTGGTACAACTCATCAGTCGATATTGGCTTATCACTGATGGCAATGGCAAAAAAACAGAAGTTCAAGGCCCTGGTGTAATAGGTGAACAACCACACATTCAGCCTGGTGATTCTTTTCAATATACCAGTGGTGCTGTGTTGGATACCCCTGTTGGCACGATGCAAGGTTATTACGAAATGCAAAGGGAAGATGGTGAATTGTTCCAAGCGCCTATCAATATTTTTAGCTTAGCTGTTCCAAATGTACTAAATTAACTTCATGTCTACCTATATTGTTGGCGATATCCAAGGGTGCTTTGCCGGTCTGCAAAGGCTACTTAGGAAAGTCGACTTTTCACCTAAAAATGACCGCCTAATTGCTGTAGGGGATTTAGTCGGCCGCGGTACCCAACCTCTTGAAACTTTAGATTATTTGTATTCATTAAAAGACAGCTTTGATACTGTTTTAGGTAATCATGATTTACACTTATTAGCCATATATGCGGGTATTCGAAAAGCAAAACTCGGAGATAACTTAGACACCTTACTGGCTAGCCCACAACTAAAGACCTATATTAATTGGTTAAGACACAAACCACTGACCTTGATGGTGAACCAAGATACCTTAGTCACTCATGCAGGGTTGTATCCCAAGTGGTCAGTTAAAAAAGCCTTGAAAGCCAGTAATGAAGTCAGTGAACAGTTACAAGCTAAAGATTGGAAAGAGTTTTTAGCGCATATGTACGGTAATCAACCTTCAATTTGGCAGAAGTCCTTAGCAGGGCCGCAGCGATTACGTTTTATCGTCAATGCGATGACCCGTATGCGTTTTATTAAAAATCATGATGAACTTGATTTTAATTGCAAAACGACGCCAGAGTTAGCTCCTACTGAACTAACACCTTGGTTTAAAGAGACGAATAAAAAACTCAAGGCAAATCAAAAAGTAGTATTTGGACATTGGGCTTCACTGAATGGACACACACACCTAAAACAATTCTCTGCGCTAGATACAGGTTATGTTTGGGGGCAAAGCATGACCATACTAAAACTTTCGAGTGGTGAATTATTTTCAGTAAAATATCAAGATCAAGCAAACTCAGCCGATATTTAACAATGGGCAAAGTCTATGGGACTTTAGTCTAAGAAAGATAGTTCTAGCACTACAAATTATTACTCAGTCGGGTATAGTCGTATCTGAATAATAATAGGTTGCATTTAGCAGTCATTAAACAAATAAATAAAGTCAGTACGGATACTGCCAACTTGATTTAGGGCCATTCAATGAAAATTACAGTAGCTACTCGTGTCGTCGGCGGATTTGCGATCATTACGCTCCTATTAGTTATATTAGGCGTAGTTGCAGTATCCAGTTTATCTAGTATAGACAGTGCCACTGAAGAGGTGAATACGTTAGCTTTACCTACAGTGAGTGGCAGTAGTCAATTAAAAGTATCCTTTCTGAATATGGGCCGTCTGACCACAGAATCGTATTATGAGGAAACCCTAGATGGCTTGTCTGCGAAAAAAACCGCATTCGAAGATAGCCAAGCCAATTTTGATGCTGAATTACGCATCCTTACAGGCGTTGTCAGTAAAGAAAAAGATTTACGTAGCTCTCTGATAGAATCAGAAGACATTTATAGTCAGTACATTGAAAATGTTAATTCCATATTTGACAACAAAAAAGCTGATCTAGAGTACGGTAATAAAGTACTAGACTTGCTGAGCAATATCGAAGACAACGCCGATGATGGTTCTACTCTTATTGTTGACTTTGCAGATTTGGATAAAGTTCAGAGTAATAGTCAGTTAGGCAAAGCAGCAGAGATAGCTAATGGCCTTGAATCGAGTCTTTCATCACTTTTGACTGTAGGCGCAGAATACGTCAAAACACAAACCTTAGTTAGAGCCGACACTATCGGAAACGAAGTGCAACTTGTGGTTGGACAAATTAAAGACAAAACAACTCAAATTCAAAGCACTGCTGGTACTAGAGACGACAGTGGAACCTTAGATGAGTTATACGAGCTCATAGAAGGTGTGACCGACTCGATCTCTTCACCAGACGGTTTAATTCAGTCTCAAATCAAACGTTTAAATAGTCGCAACCAAGCTGCTACCGCTTATCAAGCTTCGGAAGATAATATAAAGAGTGCGATCCAAAAGCTCGATGACCTTCTAAAACTCGCTGACGACAAAGCAAAATATGCCAAGAAAGACGTCGCAGACTCAGTAAGCACTGGCAAAACCATCACCATCATTATTGGCTTGGTTTCGGTACTCATTGCCGCTGGTATTGCTTATGGCACCGTAATGGCCATTATCAAACCCTTACACAAAGTAAACGAAATGCTGCATATCGTTTCTACAGGCGACTTAACCCGTAAGCTAGATGATTCTGCACAGGATGAATTTGGTGATCTAGCCAAAAACTGTAATAACTTAATCGATAGTTTAAAAACCTTGATATCAGGTATTAGCTCACGAGCAGCGCAATTAGCGGCTGCAGCTGAGGAGACCTCTGCAGTAACGGCTCAAACCACCAAGTCTATCCAAAACCAAAAATCACAAGTTGCACAAGTTGCCGCAGCAACCACTGAAATGCATAGCACCTCGCAACTCGTTACTAAGAGCGCCGAAGATACTTTGAATCAAATTAAACATGCTGATAATGAAGCAGAAAAAGTCAAAGTCATTTCGGAAGAAAATAAAAGTACTATTCTTGTATTAGCTAAAGACGTAGAAGAAGCGGCTGAAGTGATTAATAAATTGCATCAAGACAGTGCCAGCATAGGCGGTATATTAGATGTAATAAGAGGCGTTGCAGACCAAACTAATCTACTTGCATTAAATGCTGCAATCGAAGCGGCAAGAGCCGGAGAACAAGGACGCGGATTCGCTGTTGTAGCAGACGAAGTTAGAACATTGGCAAGTCGCACGCAACAGTCCACTCAAGAAATCAACTCGATGATTGAAGTGTTACAGGCTGGTGCTGAAAAAGCGGTATCTGTTATGAATCAAGGTAAAGAACAAACTACAATATGTGTTGCACAAACTGAAAATGCCACAATTGCTCTAGAGTCGATTACCGATGCAGTTCATAAAGCCTTTGACGTAAGTAGTCAGATAGAACAATCAGCTCGTGAGCAAAATGTTGTATCTCAAGAAATCAGTGAAAAGCTTGAGAATATTGTGAATATTGCTGAAGAAACCACTGTTGGTGCCAATCAGACTTCTGAATCTAGTCACGAGGTGGCTAAGCTTGCTGAGGAATTACAAAGCTCTGTGCAGCAGTTTAGAGTTTAGAATACAAGCTACGAGCTACGAGCTACGAGCTACGAGCTACGAGCTACGAGCTACGAGCTTTTTAGAGAGTATTTGAAGAACCGGCGAAAGCCGGTTTTTTATTGCCGTTTTTTAGTGTATTCAGATACACTATTTATCATCGTAAAGCTTAGGAAATAAACCATTAAATATTTTTCAACCACTGCTACTGCAAAACGTCTTACCCTCGAACCTAAGGTGCTTTTTGCTAAGCTTCAAGAAGTTAATTACATTCTGCGCGAGTCAGAAAAATGGGTTTTAACCGCAAAGGGAAAACTAGCAGGAGGCAGGATTAAAACCTCTGCAAAACTGGGAGACTATATTGAGTGGCCTGATAATTTTGATTTAGCGCTTTTACCTACACATCAAAGTCCAGATGTTCCTGTTGAATTGGTTAGTTCAACTAAAATTGGCAATGAATTTGGTATCTCAGCGAACAAATTGAATTATCTTTTCTCGGAGCTAGGTTGGGTTAATAAAAGCTTAAAAGGTTGGGTTGCAACAGATCAAGGACTTAAACAAGGAGCGGTGCAAAGTGAAGATTCACGTTCAGGAGTGCCTTATGTAAGATGGCCAGAAACGATAACCACCTGCAAAGTCTTGCTCAGTTCCGTCAACGATTTGATGGGTTCAAATACCCAACTTCCTACCGATTCCTCAAACACGACGGACGTTAAGATTAAATTGGATGCTAAATTCAAAGCAACTGATGGGCACGTTGTTCAATCTAAAGCTGAGGTTATGATTGATAACTGGCTATATATGGCTGAAATAGTCCATGCCTATGAACGTAAGCTGCCGATAGAAGAAAACGTATTCTGTGACTTCTATATCCCAACTGGCAAAGTCTATATTGAGTATTGGGGTTATGATGATGATCCTAAGTATTTGGCCCGCAAAGCAAAGAAACTAGCCGTCTACGAAAAGTATGGGTTCAAACTCATTGAACTTGATGATACTGATGTGCAAAAATTGGATGATATTTTACCTCGATTGTTATTGAAATATGGAGTGCAGGCTTATTAGATAGAGATTACCTATATACCCTAACTGGCATAGGACACCTCGCGTTATTGGAAGCCATTTTTGACTTGGTTCCCTTCCTTAATGGGTTAGATCATCCATTGCACGTTACTTTTGGTCATAAATTTTATGGCAAGGGCGTGGATGATATATTGGGTATAGAACCAAATGTAGAATTTTTAAAGTTGGCTGCCTATTAGCTCAGTTTAAGCTGCAATTTTATAATTCTTCTTTCCGCCCTATAATAGTGAAGCTTTAATAAGCTGTTCAGCTACATAAGACACTCAGACTTAAGCTGCTGAACGTTTAAAATTTAGTCGCGAATATAGCAAGTTATTTCAAACTAAATCGAAGTTTAAATTAGGTGAAAATAAATATTATGTTCAGTCCTAGTACAACAAACAATCATCAGAATTCCAACACATTGAAGAGTTCCTCACTTAAAACCAGAGATTAAGAATATCTCCACCACTTTATGCTTGTTGATTTCGCTGTAACTCAGATACTTTGTTTTATGAGTACCTAGGTTACTGTTTGGCAACAAGCATCAACTGCAGTGTTAATCATCAGGAAAAAACGTCTCTAAAATGCATAGTGACTTAAATCAACATATCGCAAACTGCTCGTTAATTTATGTTGTATTGTCGGTATATACTCAAAAATGATAATGAACTTGTGCGAATATAATATCCATATCGGCGTCAAGATCTACACGAGCTGTTTTTAACACAAAACTCCAATCCTTTAGTTTATATTTAGCTCCTATAGCATAATAAATACTGGAGTCTCTGCCATCCTGTAAAGACCCTTCGCCATTAGGATCAGTAATTAAATTCTGGGCCTCATCGATTTCTATGTCTATTGACATACCACCCAGTTCGACAAACAAATCAAGGTTTTTTAGAACGGGGTAACTGCCAATTGCACTTAAACTTACCCCCTTCCCCTTCATCCCTAATGCGTTGTGATCACCAAGATTAAATAACGACACTTCACCACTGAGGTATTTCGAATATGAATACCCCCCAAGCAATGATATTCCATTTTCACGACTCGAGATGCCCTGCTCCTCAGCATTAATATTCGCTACACCAAATCCAGCATAAAACCCAGAGTCCCTTTCTGTTGCCTGACATGTCATCGTTAATACTGTGTTAAGCGCTAATAATAGCCCCAGTTTCTTAATTTTTGAGCCGAGCAGTCCATGGTAGCGAGTCGTTGTTTCTAAACACTGTTTTTTACTGTTTACTGTCATCATATTATTACAACCTAAAGTTAAATTTATTATTACCAAAGTACGACAATGCCACGCTTGTTTAGTCAATTTTCATGGCTGTCTTCGAAATCTAGTCTGCTTAATTTTGCGATGCCCTTTCACCTCAGGCAAACGGCAGTTTATATTTTGATTATTCTATAATTCTACCTCTCCAAATACGTTTTCACCCTCAATGGTGTCAGCTACAATGGTATAAACACCTTCTTCAAATTCATCTTCAACAGGACTAAATACAAAAGTCATTTCAGACAAACCAACCTCATCGATTTCATTTACTTCGAGTTCTAATATCAATCTGCCTGTTGGATCCCAAACTGAAATCTCTTCGATGCCAGTGTCAGCTTCAAATACCATAATAAGCTGGCTTTGAGCGCTATTGAGGTCGATACTGAGACGTGCAAATTGTTGATACTCATTACTACTTTCAGGTAGCGATTCTTCTTCTAAATCTTCTGCAATACCGACATTAGAGTCTGTCTCTACTAGCACCATAGTGACACCATCATCTATAAATTTAACGAGCCCTACACCCGGAGCATAAAAGTAATCAGCACTCGCTTCACCATCACTATCCGTTTCAAGTACATGCAAGACATCTATGTAGGCTGGCTCGTCATCATCTGACTCCAAAAACAATATTTCATCAACAGATAAAACCTCAGCTGTTTCAGTTTCATCCACTTCAATATTTTCTGTTATGAACGTTTCGCCAACCTCCGGGTTTGCTGACATCAATCGTGCTCTTTTCGCATCAAACTCACCCGCTATCCAGATTTCAATTCCTACTTCTGTGCCATCTTGATATTCAACGCTCTTCTCCGAGAATATCCATACTGCACCTTCTGAATCAATGGCAATCTGGCTTGTGGTTTCTTCTAACAACTCACCGCCTGAGTATTCACGCTCAAACATCGCAATCGTGCTAACCCCATCCGTTATTTGCGAATCTGCAGAGAAGCTAATGTGTATACTAAAATCTTCTAATCCCTCGACGTCTTCAACTGGCTCATAAATGTAGGTAAGCCCTACGGGGATAGGAAAGTAAGAGTTAAGGGGAGCAACTGAAAAGCTTGTGCTAATAACGTCAGGTGTGGGGGATGCTAAATCTGTTAATTGCAGGCTTGAATCGTTATCTCCACCACATGCGGTTAGGGCAGCAAGCAAAGTGCCTAGAGTAGCTATTTTCAATTGCATATCATCTTTCCTCAAATTTTGATTAAACGGACTGCGTAAGTCACAACCTATTTAAGCAAACAGTTCTGAGAAGAACCTGAGTAAAAACTTAGGATTTGCTGAGGATGTGCAAAACCATCAAGAAACAATTAATATAAACCTTCTTAATTATCCAGATAGTGCACTGATGCTAAAAACGACAAACAAAAAAATGTGCATAAGTTTATGCTTTTTTCTGTGGGTGATTATGTCTGCGTTCATCTCTACCTTGTCGATAGCGCAAGAGCCTCAAACTTTTAACGCACTTCAATTGAAAACCATATCATTACAGCACGGACTATCGCTAAATAGTGTGACAGCAATACTTCAGGATCGCAGGGGGTTCCTGTGGATTGGTTCAGAAAATGGATTAAACCGTTATGATGGTTATGAATTTAAAGTGTATAAACATCTACCTAATGATAGCAATAGCCTTTCTCATAATGAAATTGTCACAATACTAGAAGGTAATGATGGCTTTATTTGGATAGGTACAGAGGGCGGGGGCTTAAACCGATTTGATCCCCGAACAGATTCCTTTATGCACTTTTATAATGAAGATATTCGAGCGTTAGAATGGGACGCAATGAGTGATGAAGATGAAATTCCACTAGATGATGAAACGGTATCTTTGGAAACAGCGATAAACGGTTATACCACTGATACCATTAGTCACAACTTTATTCATGCACTCGTTGAAGATGACGATGGAAATTTATGGATTGGTACCGAAGGCGGTGGCCTAAACCTTTTAGACAGAAAAACAGGCCTATTTACACACTATGCTGCAATAGCCGAACAGGACAACACACTGTGTAATAACGAGATTAAAACACTTATTATCGATAGCCAAAAATTGCTATGGATGGGCACTGAAGACGGCTTAGCCCAATATAATACAAGCACAAAAGAGTTTAAGTGTTATAGACACAAGCAGGAAAACCTTAGTAGCTTAACTCACAATGAAATAGCAACTTTACTTGAAGACAAATTAGGTAATCTTTGGGTAGGGACAGAAGAGAGGGGATTAGATTATTTTGATCGCAGCTCCGAAACATTTATCCACTATCAGCATGACAGCGCCAATAAAAAAAGTATTAGCAATAATACTATTGAAGCTTTATTACTAGATCATCAAGATCGACTTTGGGTGGGCACTGAAAACGGTATAAACCACTTTAATCAAAGTTCACGTGACTTCACATTATTTACCCCTCGCTCTGATGATCCCAAGAGCCTGAATACAAAAATGATATCGGTATTGTTCCAGGATAAGTCTAATAACCTGTGGATTGGAACAGAAGGTGGGGGGCTTAATCATGTTGATCTTAAACCCAAAAAATTTCCCGCAGCGCGGCTAAAGCAGTCTGAAGAAACGCCTTGGTTTGGCTATCCCATTAATGCAATTTTTCAAGATGCATACAACAGCTTGTGGGTCGGAACCGAAAATCTTGGCTTATTCGAACGTCAAAGTGATGGCAATGTAAAGCATTACACTTCATCTAACCAAAGAAGTGGATTAACGAGCAACGAAATCACCGCCATCACGCAAGGCAGCAAAGGACAATTGTGGGTCGGCACCGATGATGGCGGCCTAAATCGATTCGAACGCAAGACAGGTACCTTTGAAACTATTGAATTGGCAATAAATAAAAACTCAATTACCACCATGCATGTTGGACCATCCAAAACACTTTGGGTAAGTGCAGAGCCAGATTTTCTCGTGAGTATATCACCGTTGACCGACACGATTGAATATCACCATATCTCTGTGCCCAATAATCATACGAAGACCTCAATCGATATTTCCAGCATCGTAGAAACAGCGAATGGTACATTATGGATAGGAACGAAAAATCTAGGTTTACTGCATTTTAATCCACGCTCTGGCCAAGTACGCCAGTTTAAGCATAATCCAGAAGATGCGAATTCATTGAGTAGCAATGCAGTGAGTTCGATGTTGAGTGATGAACAGGGACACCTCTGGATTGGCACCCATTATGGCCTAAATCACTATAATACCGAGACAGAGCAATTTACCTTATATACAAAAGAGCATGGTTTACCGTCAAATTTGATCAATAATATTATTCTTGATCACAAAAAAGACCTTTGGTTCACCACCCGCTATGGTCTTAGCCGCTTTAATCCCAAACATATCGAATTCAGTAATTTTGTTCGTGAAGATGGTTTATCAAATGACTATTTTCAACCCGGTGCGGTTTACCGTAACAAACAAGGGGTGTTATTTTTTGGCGGCAGTAGAGGCATTGACTATTTTCAACCTATGACCGTAACTGCTAATCCCTTTCCTCCGTTAGTACAGATAACCGATCTTCAGCTTATGAATAAATCTGTGAAAACTTCACAAAATGGCGTCTTACCCTTGTCTATTATTGAGACTAAAAAAATCCAGCTAGACTATAAGCAAACGATATTTGCATTCGAATTTAGCTCACTGGATTTCACAATCCCGCACAAGAATCAATATGCCTACCGCTTAATAGGCTTTGATCAAGACTGGCAATATGTGGGTGGACGCCGACATGCTTATTATACCAATATCCCGCCTGGTAGCTACCGTTTTGAGGTGAAAGCCACCAATAATGACGGGCTATGGTCGGCACAGGAAGTCAGCATTGAACTGATCATATCTGCAGCACCGTGGTTAACTTGGTGGGCCAAGCTGATGTATGTCGTTGCCGCAATAAGCATCGCTTATATTGCTTTTCTCATCCGCTTCAGGCACGAAAAAAATACATTAGCGTTAGAACGAAAAAGAGAAGAATCTCGATTTTTAAAAGAAAGTTATCAAAAAGAACAGCGCTTTACCGCTAATGTTGCTCATGAGTTGAGAACGCCCATAGCTGAACTACGCACGATGGCTCAGGTGGCACTCAAATGGCCTGATGATCCTGCAATAGCAAAACCTTTCTATCAAGATACTCTTGAAGCCGCATTACAAATTCAAAAAATAGTAGATAACTTATTAGCTTTAGCTCGCACGGATCTGGGTGTGGTTTCTATTCATAATGCCGATATTGATCTATCACAGACGTTAAACGGTGCTTGGAAACGCTATATTGAGCAAGCAAACAACAAGCAGCTACAACTGCGCAGTCACCTCAGCCAACCGACGTTGATAAATACCAGTCAAGTGGAATTCACCCTGATACTCAACAATATCCTGTCTAATGCGATTGAATACTCACCTCCAAATACCGTTATCGACTTTTCACTACAGAGCAGCAGCGATAACCATTATTGTTTTCATGTAAGCAATGAAATGGAAGAACCATTGACGAAGGAGGATCTTGTTCACATGTTCAATCGAATGTGGCGTAAAAATTTGGCTCGTTCATCTGAGCAACATGCGGGTTTAGGTATGTCACTCATACAATCATATGCAAAAATGTTAGATTTATCGGTTGATGTCCATATCACGAAACAAAACAACTTTAGCATTAGCATTGGTAGAATTCAGTTACCAGAATCGGAACAACGAAGTGGGGAGTAATATTCATTGAAACTACTTATTGTTGAAGATTCTCAACGATTACGAAAAGCACTGCATCTAGGGCTGAAAAATTTGGGCTTTGCTGTCGACGCCACTGGAAATGGCCGAGAAGCGATGGGATATTTGCGAATCAACACGTATGATGTTGTGTTATTGGATTTGATGCTCCCTGAGGTCGATGGTCTCTCGATACTTAGAGAAATTCGAACGCGAAAAAAAGATTCTGCCGTCATTATTATTTCCGCTAAAGATCAGGTCGATGATCGTATTGTCGGACTCGATCAAGGCGCTGACGATTACTTATGTAAACCTTTCGATTTCGACGAATTACATGCGCGAATTAAATCATTAATTCGACGCAAACATAAATTACATCTTAACGTTTTAGAGTTTGATACACTGAAAATCGATATCGGCATGCGTTCATTAACGATAGCCAATCAAATGGTTAATCTTACCCCCAATGAATTTTCACTATTAGAATTACTCGCGGTCAATTGCGGCAGAGTCATGACCTATAGTAATATTGAGAATCATCTCTATGACAGTTACAGCAGTGTTACACGAAATGCGATTGAAGCTAATATTTCTGCGGTGAGAAAAAAATTAAAATTTCATGGCATTACAAACCTGATCCAAACCCGCCGCGGTTTTGGTTACTTCATTGATAGCCTCTAACGTTGCTATGCAAAAATATTTTTTTATGAGAATAAGCACCCCAAAAATAGTTAAATACACTATTTATTGCTTTAATGCTGGTCTACTTTTCTTACTCCTCTTGTTAACCCAGAACCTTTATGCTCAAGAATATGTGGGCATGATCGATGGTGTATTAGACGAGGATCATTGGTTCGAAGCAATCAGGTACGATGATTTCGTGGTAACACAACCCTACTCATTAAGCTCTCCCTCATTTAACACACAAGTCTTAATTCATAGTGATCAACATGGTCTATATGTGGGCTTTATCAATCAACAGGTGCAAAAAGAAGGTAGCTCTCGAACCAGTTTACGTGATGAGGACATAAAAACTGATTACAATGAAATCATTATTGATTTTGATAATCAAGGACTAAGGAGCTATGGCTTCAAAATAAGTCGCAATAACGCCGTACAAGACGCCATATGGCGCGATCGGAATCGCGAAGAAATTAATTGGAATGGTAACTGGTTGCACGGGGTCAGTATCAGTGATGCACAATGGCAAACTGAGTTTTTTATTCCTTGGTCAGTGGTTGTCAGTAAAACTAGCGATGACGTTCAGCGCAATATTCAACTCTATTTTGGCCGTTGGCATCAGGGACGTCGACAGCGTTCATCCTATCCTAAAACAGATCGCTCACAACTCAATTTCATGGATGAATTTGCAACATATAATGCGGTGATTGCTTATAAACCGCAGATGGATGCCTTTCCTTACATAACCCTCAGTCACGATTTACTGCGACAAAAGAACGAATATAAAGTCGGCATGGATATTTTTTGGAAACCGACGAATCATCAACAAATTAATCTATCTTTAAACCCCGACTTTGGTCAAATAGAGTCGGAAGATTTAGTCATAAACTTTAGCGCAATTGAAACCTTTTCTTCAGAAAAACGGCCTTTTTTTCGTGAAAACAATGATCTTTTTGACATTTGGGGACCAGAAACACTCCGCGTGATCCATACCCCACGTATCGGAGGTGAGAGTGACCAAAGTGAGGCGAGAAATATCGACGCAGCGCTTCGCTTGACACAAATTGGTAAGCAGTTTGACATCAGTTTGCTCAGTGCTTTTGAAGAGGATACCCAATATCATGATGGTGGTCATTTTTTCGCATTGCGTGGTCAATATAAATCGGAAAATTGGACTACGGGTTTGATTCAAACGTTGGTGGATCGCCCAAGCATAAATCGACAAGCAAAAACGACGGCAATAGATGGATTAGTTGAAATCAACAATAGCCTATTTTTATCTGCTCAGCTTATTCGCAGCCAGATCAATCATAGTGTTGCAAATAGAGATGGTGTGTTGCAAGTAAGTGATATTGCCTGGTGGGTTAAAGCAGACTTTCAAATAAGTGATGTATGGTTCAATGAAATTGCACTATTAAATTACGGAGAAAGATTTGATATTTCTGATTTTGGCTTTGTTAAGCAAGTTGATCGTAAGCAGTTTGAGTATACCACCACTTACGAATGGCCAGAGTTAGAAAGCAAGTGGATACGTGACATAAAGCTTGAATCCAGTTTTATCGCAAAAAACAACCAAAACAATGATGACCTTCCGCAAGAGCTGGAAATAGATGTAAGCCTCATACTGCCATCTAGGGCTGTATGGGAGATAGAAACTGTATACATTACCTCGGGTGACGACGATCTAATTACCCGGGGTGGCCATGTTGTTTATTTACCCAAACAAACAGAATTCGCTATAGCTTATACCACCACGCAAGACCATTACTTGCAATTAGAACTATCAGCAGGAACGGGAACGCAAGGACTTAACGGTGGTTTCCAGACTTATGAATTTACCCCGTCTTTACAAATAGAGGAATGGATGAATTTAGAGTTGGAAATCGAATATCAACGCTTTGATAATGGATTAATTTGGTTGGGTGATGAAGATGAAATTAATGTCGATGGTGAAGGTGATGACAGTCAAAACCTTTTAGGAAGCTTTGCTTTAGAAGAATTATCTATTGCATTCAATGTCTCGGCTAGAATAGGAAATAGGCATGAATTACGCGTCAAAATGGAGTCCGCCACCCTTCATGCAAATGCTAATCAAGTATATGGCGTAGCAAAAGACGGCCTAATTTTTGTTAGCAACCAAGAAGCACTTGAAAGTTTTTCTGAAAGTGAATTTGCAGTTCAGGTACGGTACCGTTATGAGATAGGGGCTTTATCTCAGTTTTACCTAGTTTATAGCCGCGGCGCAGACCAAGAAATAGAAGGCTTGCCAAAATCAAGACGTCATCTTCTTAGTAACACTATCAAAATGGCAGACACAGAAACAATTAATATGAAACTTAAGTATCATTTTTAGCGCTAGCATCCGGAGTTTGTGGCATCACGTGACGCTGTCAACAATAGGTATTACCAATACGTAATAAGACGGTTGTTTGTCTAAGTGAGCAGCCTATCTTCAAGGATTATTAGAAAGTATGCTAAGAGTATAAAATTATAAACATCCTCTATTTTTTAATTTATCTAACAATATTTTAATCTCCATCATCGACATTTGGATCAATCTGCACCTTTAACAAGCGTCCTTGTCGTGAAATAAATGCTTCATAAGGTTTACCACGATAGATGAAGTCCACATCGTAAACTTTTTTACCGTTAAACGTTTCGATATCAACATCTTTAACACGAGCATTTTTGTAACGTTTTTTTATGATCGCCACTAGCTCTCCTTTTGTTAAGACGGCTTTAGCTACGGCGTTTTTAGGACTGACTATCGTGGTGAGGCTTAACGAAGAAGAATGAGGGCTTGCTGATGGGTTAGCTAAAACGGGGGCTAATAAAGACACAACTAAGAAAAAACAGGGGAGAATAAAGCAGAAAAAACTACCCACATACACTTTCATAACAACCTCGTTTAAGCATAAATAACTTACCTATCTTCACAACACTAAACTTCTGTGTAAGACCATTAACCTCGATTTATCTGCATGTCGGATAAAATATAACAGCTGCCTCAGCAATGTCAAAGTGTAAAATCTGACTGCTATTTTTTAAAGCTGTGTTTCAGAAGAGGGCTTTACCTGCAAGGGGTAAGCTAGCGGGAGGTGAATTAAAACCTCATATGAATTGGTCAAGTAAAGTTTAGTGATTACATTGAATATCCTGAAAAATTTGATTTTAACTCAATTACCAGCACATAAAAATCTTGACATCGTTGCTGAGCTGATTAGCCCTTCTAAAATAGGCAAAGAGTTTAGTCTGTTGTCTAACAAACTGAACTATCAATAAAAGATCTGAACAATATCTAAATAAAATGGGGACTTATCAATATCACTCAGCTATCAAACTATCAGTAAACCTTCACTTTTGCGTAATCAATTAAAACCCGAAAGTTGTACAAGTAACGCTATGGACATCGCAATATTCTGCTACCAAAGATGAGGTAAATATCTTCAAAATACAGACTATTTGTAATAGTCTGTATTTTGAAATAATGCCCCACACTCTGACAAGGCAAAACATGGAATTGAGTAAACGACAATTTTTAATCGCCAGTGGCGCCGCCCTAGTAGCGTTGCCCCTTGGCCAAAGCGCCATGGCATCCACAACAACTGCTACCACAACTGCTACCACAACTGCTAAGAGTGTCAAAAATAAAGATTTAAAAAGCTTAACCGACAACGTCAAGCCTATTTCAGTCACAGAACGCAAGGCGCGCATTGCAAAAGCCCAACAGCTAATGCAAAAACACAATATTGTGGCCATGATATTAGAGCCTGGTGCTGCTATGGATTATTTTAGCGGTATTCAGTGGTGGCGCAGTGAACGACTCACAGCAGTGGTGATCCCGAATGAAGGCGAAATAGCCGTTGTTTGCCCGTTTTTTGAAGAGCCCAGCATTCGGGAAAGCCTTGCAGTTGGTGAGGACGTGCGCGTTTGGCAAGAGCACGAAAGCCCTTTTGAACGAGTCAAACAAATACTGCATGACCGAAAGATCACCCAAGGCACCCTCGCCTTTGAAGATTCGGTGCGCTATTTTGTGCAGCGCGAAATCATGTCGCTGTTACCCAAGATGCAAGATGTCAGTGCTGAGCCTATTACCTTAGGCTGTCGCATGTTTAAAGACACACACGAATTACAATTGATGCACAAAGCGAATGAAATTACCCTAACCGCTTATGCGCATGTTTGGTCACAACTTGAATTAGGCATGAGCCAGTCACAGGTAAAAGACTTAATGTCTTCAGCGCAATCTGCTTTGGGCGGTAGCGATATTTGGAATATGGCATTATTTAACGAAGCCAGCGCTTACCCTCATGGTACTAATCAACAACAAACTATCCGCGAGGGATCAATAGTGTTGATGGATTGTGGTTGCAGTGTTGAGGGTTATCAATCTGATATTAGCCGTACTTTTGTGTTTGGTGAACCGAGTAAAAAACAACAAAAAATTTGGAATACAGTTAGACAAGGTCAACAAATAGCCTTTGAAACTGCCACCCTCGGCACACCTGCTGGTAAAGTGGATGACGCGGTACGCGCCTATTACGTCAAACAAGGCTTAGGGCCAGATTACAAACTACCTGGGCTTTCGCATAGAACAGGCCACGGCATAGGTATGCAAGGCCACGAACCGGTAAACTTCGTACATGGTGAAGCCGAAACGTTAAAGCCTGGCATGTGTTTCTCAAATGAACCTGGCATTTACCTTCCTGGTGATTTTGGTGTGCGTTTAGAAGATTGTATGTATATGACCGATAAAGGGATCCAATGGTTTACCGTACCACCAGATTCACTCACATCGCCTATCGGTAAAATTGCCGCAATACCCGCTTAATACAGAAAATAAGAGAACATTCATGTTTAATAAAGTTTTAGTCGCATTTACTTTCACAGCCCTTAGCTGGAACACCTTTGCAGACGCCAATAAAGATCTTTCAAATATCATCGACCAACATTGGCAAAACGCGGAAAAAGAAAAGGTCTTTTTCCGTACTGATCCAGATGGTTGGAAACCAAATGCTAAATTAGCCGAATTTACCCCACAGGCTATCGCAAGGCGAGAGGCTTACAACAACCAAGTATTGGAAAGACTTAGCAAGGTTGATACTCAGACCTTAAGTAAAGAGCAGTTAATGAATTACCGTTTATTTAAATATGAGCGAGAAACAGAAGCCCAAAGTCACCAATATCAAGACAAGTATTTTCCGATTAACTTTTTAAGTGGTTGGCACACTTACTTTGCTGAAGCACCGGCTAATATGGCATTTTTAACCAGCGAAGATTATGACAACTTTCTGATTAGTCTTGCCGACTACCCACGTTTTAATCAAGAAAACATCAACTTGATGAAAGCGGGTTTAACCGCCGGTTATGTACATCACTGCGAAAGTTTTAAAGATTACCATCAAACCATCAGTGCACACATAGTCAAAACCCCAAAAGACAGTGCATTGTTTGAACCTTTCACCCGTTTTCCTAAGACGTTTAACCAACAACAAAAAAGCACTTATAGCGCACAAGCTAAAGAGTTAATCACATCAGCAGTGGTAAATGCCTATCAGAATTTTTATGACTTTTTTGTCAACGACTACATGCCTAATTGTCGCAAAGAGCCGGGCATTGCTAGTGCTAAAGGTGGTGCAGATTATTACGCCTACACAGCCAACTATTACACCACAACCGATGCTACGCCCAAACAAATCCATGACTTGGGTTTAAGTGAAGTGAAGCGTATTCGTGTTGAAATGCAGGCAATCATTGACCAAGTCGGATTCAACGGTAGTTACGCTGAATTTTTACAGTTTCTGGCTACAGACCCGCAATTTTATGCGGCTGACCGACAAGATGTACTCGAAAAAACGGCTTTTATTACCATGAAAATGTATGGCAAGTTACCCACATTTTTTGGTCACCTGCCGCGCAATACTTTTACTATTAAAGGTTCAGCTTCTAGAGGCGCATTTTATATGCCACCACCAGATAGCCGTACACCCGGTACTTATTTTTTAACCTCTGAGCCTTCCCAACAACCGCTTTATAACTTAGAAGCCTTAAGCCTGCACGAAGCTGTACCTGGGCACCATTTACAAAATGCCATTGCGATGGAATTAGATGTACCAGAATTTAGACGCACACTGAGCCATTCAGCCTTTGGTGAAGGTTGGGGTTTGTATTCAGAACGTTTAGGTAAAGAAGCAGGTTTCTACCAAGACCCTTATAGTGATTATGGTCGTTTAGGTTACGAAATGTGGCGTGCTGTGCGACTTGTAGTTGATACCGGCATCCATGCTTTTGGTTGGAGCCGCCAGCAGGCGATTGATTATTTAGCCCAACATACAGCGCTGACCCAAAAATCAGTCGAAAACCAAATTGACCGTTATATCTCATGGCCGGGTCAAGCACTGTCTTACAAAATGGGTGAAATCAAAATTCGTGAATTACGTACTAAAGCCGAAAAACAGCTTGGCGCTAAATTCGATATTCGCAGCTTTCACGATACGGTAATTGGTCAAGGTTCATTACCAATGGCTGTATTAGAAGATGTGATCAACGATTGGATACTCGTTCAGAAAACCAAATAACCGAGATGCTTCCCTTATCTGTTATTCCAACAGAACGAACTGAAGACTGGTGGCAGCAACGCCACCAGCAAAAACACACTGAGCTTCAGGCATTAAACCAGCCCATCGACATTCTATTTATTGGTGACTCAATCACCCATGAGTGGGAAGCAGAGGGAGAGCAATATTGGCAACAATACTTCGCTCATCGCAAAGCATTCAACCTGGGGTTTGCGGGGGACAGAACCGAACACTTGTTATGGCGTTTGCAAAACGTTGAGATAAACAACCACTCCCCTAAATGGGTAGTTTTGTTGATAGGTACCAACAATGCTGGACATAGACATGACTCACCAGAAGAAATAGCCGCTGGCGTCAAAGCCATTTTAGATGAACTCAAGCAGGGTCTGCCAAATACTAAAGTGATGTTGATGGCTATATTTCCACGCAGTCGAAATAAATTAAAACGTATGCGTAAACGCGTCGATTCAGCAAACAAATTAATCAAAGAATTCTCGGACGGACAGCAATTTGTGTGGCTGGATATCAATCACCTTTTTCTCAATGAAGAAGATGTATTGTTAGAGTCTGTCATGCCTGATTTATTGCACCCCAATGCTGCTCAATATGAATTATGGGCCAAAGCTGTTTTACCGTATTTCGAGCCAAAGTAAGGCCTCCTAATTTCACATGTATGGATATTTGTAACGGCTTGTTACGTATTCAGTTCAAATAACTGGCCCTTCCCTGTTGAGTGCTATTCAAACAATGCAATACACTGGTTAGATAAATATAAAAAAAATATCAATTAACGGCAGAGGAATAAATAATGGAAAGACGCGATTTTATTAAAATCGGCGGTGTGGGCATGGGGGCGTTAATGTTGCCTTTATCAGGCATCGCTATTTCAGCAGATCAAATGTTAGATAAACCCATGGATGTGGCCTACAAAAAGAAGCTAGCAGACATTGCTCTTAACGCCGCCAAAGCGGCAGGGGCCAGTTATGCAGATGCACGTATAGGTCGCTACCTAAACCAATTTGTTACTACCCGTGAAACACGAGTAGATAATATTGTGAATACCGAATCAGCGGGTATAGGTGTACGAGTGATTGCCAATGGTACTTGGGGATTTGCTTCTACTTCAAATATGACTCCAGACAGTGTGGCTAAAACGGCTAAACAAGCGGTTGCTGTAGCCAAAGCCAATTCAAAGTTCCAAACATCACCGGTAAAACTCGCACCAGTAAAAGGTGTAGGTGACGTAAGCTGGCAAACGCCTATCAAGAAAAATGCTATGGAAGTGCCAATTAAAGACAAAGTAGACTTATTGTTGTCGGCGAATGATGCCGCTATGGCAAACGGTGCCAACTACATTACCTCTATTTTATTTTTGGTAAACGAACAAAAATATTTTGCTTCAACAGACGGCTCTTACATCGACCAAGATGTACATCGTTTATGGGCCCCGTTTTTTGCCACAGGCATAGGCGAAAATGGCTTCAAACAACGTAATGGTTTAGGTAATCCAGTCGGCATGGGCTTTGAATATTTAGACGGCCTTGAAAAAGACAAAATCAAAATCACTGGCGCTAACGTAGGTTATAACAACTCTTACGATATGGTCGAAGATGCAGCCGCAGCTGGTAAACAACTTAAGGCAAAACTTAAAGCTAAGTCAGTTGAACCAGGTAAATACGACTTAGTTTTAGATCCTGCTCACCTTATGTTGACCATTCACGAATCTGTTGGTCACCCCTTAGAACTAGACAGAGTATTAGGTTACGAAGCCAACTACGCTGGTACCAGTTTTGCAACCTTGGATAAATGGAAAAGCGGTAAATTTCAGTATGGCTCAGACAGAGTTAATTTGTTTGCTGACAAAACCCAACCTTATTCATTAGGCAATGTTGCTTATGATGATGAAGGGGTTAAAACCAAAGAATGGGACTTGGTCAAAGATGGGATCTTAGTTAACTATCAAGCCACGCGCGATCAAGTACATATGATCGACCAAACTGAATCACATGGCTGTTGTTACTCACAAAGCTGGCGTGATGTGCAATTTCAGCGCATGCCAAACGTATCATTAAAACCTAACGAAAAAGACATTTCTGCTGAAGACGTGATCAAAGATGTTGAGAAAGGCATTTATATTGCAGGTCGTGGTTCATTTTCTATTGACCAACAAAGATACAACTTCCAATTCGGTGGGCAGTTATTTTACGAAATTAAAGACGGCAAAATCGTCGACCAAATTGAAGACGTGGCCTATCAGTCCAACACCCAAGAATTCTGGAATAATTGTTCGCAATTAGCCGGTAAATCCGATTATCGAGTGGGTGGTTCGTTCTTTGATGGTAAAGGTCAACCTTCACAGGTTAGCGCGGTTTCTCATGGTTGTCCGACTACGAGATTCAACAACATTAACGTCATCAACACTGCGCGTAATGTGTAAGTCGGTAACCTATTAGAAGGAATTCAATTATGACTATTTTATCTGAACAAAAAGCCAAAGAGTTACTGACCAAAGTACTCAAATATTCTAAGGCTGATGAAATCGAATGTAACTTAGATGGCAGCATTGGCGGCAATATTCGTTATGCGAGAAATACTGTGTCTACTGCAGGCGAAGAAAGCGATCTAGTATTAGCTGTGCAATCTACATTCGGCAAACGTATGGGTGTGGCTACCATAAATGAATTTGACGATGCATCACTTGAGAAAGTGGTACGTCGCTCAGAAGAGCTAGCTAAATTGGCACCTGAGAACGCTGAACATATGCCAGTATTTGGTCCACAAAAATACGCACCATCCAAAACCTATTTTGAATCAACAGCCAATGTCTCACCTGAAAACAGAGCACAAGCTGCAGAAGACAGCATTGGCCCCTCTAAAAAGAACAAATTAGTGGCTGCTGGCTTTTTAGAAGAGTTTGTGACTTTTAGTGCGATCATCAATAACAAAGGTCTATTCGCCTATAACAAATCCACAGACGTCGACTTTTCGGTGACTATTCGTACTGAAGATGGAAAAGGTTCGGGTTGGGTTACACGTAATTTCAGTGACTATGATCTTTTAGATACGGCTAAAGCGTCAAGTATCGCAATCCAAAAGTCTCTAGGTTCGGTCGATGCAAAAGCCATGGAACCAGGTAAATACACAGTCATATTAGAACCCGCAGCTAGCGTGGGGCTACTAGGCAATATGGTTCGCAATTTTGCGCAAAGAGGCGCAGATGAAGGCCGCAGCTTTTTAAGCTACAAAGCCAAAGAGGGCGAAGACGCAGAAAAAGTACCTAAGAATAAACTGGGTGAAAAGATGTTTGATGAACGAGTCAACATCTACTCAGATCCGGCGCATCCCATCGCACCTACGGCTCCTTTTTCTGGTAACGGCTATCCGCTGACTCGCACCGATTGGATCAAAAATGGTGTGATAGCCAACATGCCAAACTCACCCTATTGGGCGAAGAAAACAGGTGTGCCTTATATGCCCAACGGCGATAACATCATCATGGAAGGTGGTGATGAATCCTTAGAAGATATGATTAAAAACACCCGTAGAGGGATTTTGGTCACGCGTCTTTGGTATATCCGTTCATTAGATCCACAAACCTTGCTTTACACAGGTTTAACCCGTGACGGCACTTTCTATATCGAAAATGGTAAAATTAAATATCCAATTAAAAACTTCCGCTTTAATGAAAGTCCAATTGTGATGTTAAACAATATAGAAGCGCTAGGTAAACCTGAACGTATCGACGGTAATATGATACCGCCGATGAAAATCAGAGACTTTACCTTTAGCAGTTTATCTGACGCGGTATAAACATCTCGCCACAGACTAACTAGTTTGTGGCTTTTTGTAAGAGTTTTATCTAAATGGATCGTCGTCACTTTATTCGCAGTAGCTGTGCAGTTGCCGTTTTCACGGCACTGCCATTTGCTGTGCACAGTCAAAATAGTGAATACGACTTTTACTTCACCCGCCTGAGTTACGAGTCAGGTAATTGGGAAGTAGATGAACGTATGCCCGCAAATGTGCTTAACTCGCTGATTGAATACACCAGTTTACGGGTGGATTTGCAGGAACGAGTGATACCACTGTCTGATCCCAGCATGTTAAGTGCGCCTTTTTGTTACATGGCCGGGCACAGGTTAGTGCAGTTTAACTTGCAAGAAAGACAAAACTTTCAACGTTACGTGGAAAACGGTGGTTTTGTTTTTGTCGACGATTGTAATCATGATATTGACGGCATGTTTGCCAAAACCTTTGAAGCACAAATGGCCGACATGTTTGGTCCAGAAGCATTAAAGAAGATCCCCAATGACCACCCATTATATTCATCTTTTTTTGAATTTGACGGGCCACCACGTACCTCGGTAGAACTAAATGGATGGGGTGACGATTTGGTGCATGGGTACCTCAAAGCGATTGAGATAAATGGCCGAATAGCGGTGTTATACAGCAATAAAGACCTTGGCTGTGAATGGGACTACGATTTTAGAAACAAACGTTGGTTGAAAGTTGATAACACCAAGTTTGCGGTAAACATTGTGATATATGCAATGACGGCTTAAATACTCACAGTTCAGCCCATATTTTCACTTTAACCATTAAGAGTAGCAATGAGTACAGAAAATTTATCCGAACGAGAAGTCCTCGTATTATTAGACAAGTTGACTCAGGTTGAGCACGAAGTAGGCAAAGTGATTGTGGGCCAAAAAGATGTCATCCAACAATTGTTGGTTAGCATGTTAGCGGGCGGGCATTGTTTGTTAGAAGGTGTGCCTGGATTAGCTAAAACGTTAATGGTCAGTGCCTTAACCGAGACCCTAGACTTAGGCTTCAAACGTGTGCAATTCACCCCTGATTTGATGCCCAGTGATATTATAGGCACCGAAATATTAGAAACCGATCATGACTCAGGCGACCGTTTTTTCAAATTTCAGCAAGGGCCTGTTTTCACTAACATTTTGTTGGCTGACGAAATCAACCGTACACCGCCTAAAACCCAAGCGGCACTGTTAGAAGCGATGCAAGAAAAGTGTATCAGTTACGCTGGAACGAGTTACACATTGCCGAAACCATTTTTTGTATTAGCCACACAAAATCCTGTTGAACAAGCAGGTACATACCCTTTGCCAGAGGCACAACTCGACCGTTTCTTAATGTTTATAAAAGTCGATTACCCCACTGAATTAGAAGAAATTGAAATTTTGCGCCGCACAACGGGCAATACACAAACTAAAATAAATGCAGTTTTAAATGCTGACGAAATTATCAGCTTGCAACATGTCGTAAGGGATATAGATATATCAGAACCGCTTTTGGTTTATATCAATCAACTGGCCCGCAATACACGACCTGGTAACAGTCAGTCATCAAGCGTTAATCAATATGTGCGCTGGGGTGCGGGACCACGTGCAGGTCAAGCTTTGGTGCTGTGTGCCAAAGCAAATGCGTTACTTTCGAAACGTTTTGCCGTCACTATGCAAGATATCAAACAGGTGGCGCATGGCGTATTAAGGCACAGATTGTTATTAAGCTTTCAGGCTGAAGCCCAGAGTATTTCTACCGATGATGTGGTTGATGGTTTATTAAAAGACTTAGCCGAGCCAGCCAGTCCCTTTGCTTCATCTGTTTAACCCCTGAGCCTACCGCCAATATGCAATCACTCATTGACCCACTTGTACTAGCCAGTATCAAAGATATGCCTTTGGTGGCTAAGACAGTTGCCCAAGGACTTTTACACGGCTTACACGGCAGTGTTCAGCGGGGCACAGGATTAGAGTTTAGCCAATATCGAGCTTATGAGCCTGGTGATGCTCTTGGCAATATTGATTGGAAGTTATTTGCCCGCTCAGACCGGTATTTTGTGCGTGAAGCAGAGCGCGAAAGCAACGTTAATATTTGGTTGGTGATAGATGCCAGTGCATCTATGTTGCAGCATTCATCTGAGTCTAATCAAGGCTGGCACAAGTTTGACTACGCTAAACATCTGTTAGCGACTATCGCTTACATTGCCCACAAACAAAGTGATGCTATTGGTTTATTAGGTCTATCCAGTGAAAGTCTACACTTTTTGCCGGCCTTAAGCGGTAAACAACACTGGCAAAAATTGCTGGTGCAACTGAATCAAATGTCTACTGGTTCGGTGTTCCCATCACCGCAAGTTTTACAACACCAGTTAAGCCACATGCAATCTAATAGTCTTATTTTTGTGCTCAGTGATTTTTACCAAAAAAACAATGAAATTGTCGACTTTATGCAGAACTTGATCGGTAAAAGAACCGAAGTCATAGCTATGCAATTAGAAAGTAATGATGAACTGACTTTTCCCTATAAAGGGCAAATACGTTTTGAAGACAGAGAGAGTAAACAACAAATATTAGTCTCGGCAGACGAGGCAAAAATAGACTACTTTGCGGCGAGACAAGCCTGGCAAGATTCGTTAAAAAAGACTTTTGGCCAGCTCAACATTCAACATTGTATTGCCAACATCGACCAACCGTTAGATAAAATGCTGCATCGTTTTTTAGCCGCTAGGCAAAAATTTAGATGAAGGTATGTTAAATATGCCATTCGCATTAGAAACCCCCTTAGCTATTCTGGGTTTGTTGTCATTGCTGATCCCACTTGGGATTCATTTATTAAGCAAAGCCCGCCCTCGTATTATAGCTTTTGCGCATATCGCTTTTATCAAAGTAAAAACCTCGCCCAGGTTACGTCAGCTCAGATTGACACAATTAGTGTTGCTGGCTTTGCGACTGTTTATGTTTTTACTGGCAACTCTGATACTAGCCCAAGTGTATTGGCAGAACTCAAACCAGCAGGTTAACTCACATGTATTAGTCACTGAAGACTGGTTGAATCACGCAACAGAAGAAGAGAAACAAGCACTAACAAACCAAGTCAATGACTCAAACTTAGTGCTTCTCAGTACAAAAAATCGCAACATTAATAAAATGGAATTAGCGCAATGGCCGACTAACAATCAGCAGATACCGACTCTTAATATTTGGAGTAAGGTGGCTGACTATTTAGCTGAACAATCAGCTGACTCAGCGATTTCTGTGTATACAACAAACAGTCTAAAGCAGTTTATTGGAAAACAAATACCGCTACCTGAACAAGTTAAATGGCATGTAAAAGAGATACCTGTAGAGGATATTACTAAGCCATATACAGCAAGTATAAAAGTGCTCTACGACGATTCCAGTTCGACATCATTAGTCTATTTACGCGCCGCATTCGAAGCGATTAATACTCATAATAATTTAAATATAAGTGTCAATTACGTCAGTTATGAAAAGTCAAATAATGAAAGTAGGCACTTACTTTCAGATGAGATAATTATAAACCTCAGCGAACAGCCTTTTGAACAATCAGTTCGTCCTTTTGACCCTCAATGGCAATCCACTTTTATTACTCAAGCAGAGCTTAACGATGTTAAACAAGTCGACTTCGTTTTAACCTTGGCTCAGTTATTATTTTCTTCACAAAGCCAAGTTTGGTGGTTACAAAACACTCGATTATCCACATCACAAATCATTCAGTCTTCATCAAACAGTGCGGTTCAAAAGACAGCAGTATATAAAAAAACATCCAGCAACATGGCTGACTCAACTTCATTACATATCTGGTTGGTTTTGATCTTGGTAAGCGTCTTTATTCTAGAAAGATTATTAAGCGAATGGCCTAATTCTCGAGTATCACCAGAGTTGGACCAATAATTGTTTAGTCATCCAACAACCCAGCACAAAACACTGGATAAGATTGTCATTCGCCTTAGGCGTAGATGGTTATTACAAAAACTCGCTTATACATTTTTGCTATTTTTGTGTGCTGGGCTGGCCACTCATTGGATGACTGAGTGGATCGTTCTGCCCATCATTGCCGTTGCAGCAACAACTGCTTTAGCTGCGCAGCTATTTTCGCAAAGCAAACAATATCAAAATATTACTGCGAACAAGGTGTTGTTGCATCTAAATCGACAATTCAGTGAATGTGAAGAAAGTGCCGAGTTAATATTGTTGCCTAGTAGCGGCCTAACAACCTTACAACAATTACAAAAAAATCGCGTTCAACCAAAAGTAGAAAGCTTATTATCAAAAGACATTAGCTCGCGTTTACCTAAATATTCATTCCAGCCAGCAACATTATTAAGCGCGGCTGTAGTCCTAATATTCATACTAATTAAACTGATACCTGCTGATTTTATTTCCCAAGTCGAACCAGCTAATACTGAATTGGTCAATCAAGCTCCAAAACCTACACTACCCATTAACCTAGTGACTAAAAGCATCACTGTCACTGCGCCCAGTTACACAGGTTTAGCGACAAGACAAACAACAGATTTGAACTTAGAATTGATTGCGGGCTCAACTGTGACTTGGCGACTGCAGTTCAGCGGATTTACTCAACAAAACGACTTATCAATACTACTGCCTAATAAACAACGAGTAGCCCTTATTCAACAAGCCGATGATTACTACTTAGCCAGTACAGTATTGAGTCAATCAGGTATTTACCACCTTTCTGCTGATGAAAAGATACTGGGAGAGATTCACACGATTGCTGTCATCGCTGATACCAAACCCACTATTCGTTTTGTCGAACCCACTCAAACTATTACCGAGTTGGCTAAAGATTCTATACCTAGACTACAAGCGATTGTTTCAATCGATGATGACTTTGGTTTAAGTCAGGTAGAAATTCTTGCTTCGATTGCCAGTGGTTCCGGCGAGGCGGTTAAGTTTCGTGATCAAACCTTTCAATTCGATTCCCGCTCTTCAGAGAAAGGCAAGACACTTTTCGTTAAAAACTGGGATTTAACCGAGCTAAATATGCAACCCGGTGACGAACTATATTTTAGTATTAGAGCATGGGATAACCGCCAACCCATTGCCCAGCAAAGTCGCTCTGCCAGTAAAATAATTCGCTGGCTTGAAGATGAGCAACAGGCGGTTTTAGCCGACGGTGCGTTAATAGACTTTATGCCTGAGTATTTTAAAAGCCAAAGACAAATTATTATAGAAACCAAAGAATTAATCGCTGATAAAAATAACCTGTCAAAAGATGAAATTAACCACATTTCTCGAGAATTAGGCGCAGCACAAAGTTTTCTTAAACAAAAATATGGGCAGTTTTTAGGTGATGAATTTGACAGTGGCACACCTCAGGCAATGGAGGCTGGCCCAGAGTTGGAACATGAAGAGCATAATGAAGATGATAAACATGCTGATGACGCAGAAAAACCAGCAGCAGAACATGAACACGAAGACTCTGAGCACGGCTCAGACGGCGCGGACAAATCAGGCTATAGCACAGTTATTTCACAGTTTGGGCATGCTCATGGTGAAGCCGATGACGGTAATTTTATTAAAAATGGTACTCCAAACCCCAAACTATTAATGAAGCGGGCGATTGCTAACATGTGGCAGGCTGAACTACATTTGTTACTTTCCCAGCCAGAACTAGCATTACCCTTTGAAAATCAAGCTTTAGAACTATTGAACCGAGCAAAAAAAGCCGAACGCATTTACGTTAAACGATTAGGTTTTGAACCGCCTCCGGTATCTGAAAAACGACGCTATCAAGGCGATCTAACCGACATACTAAGTTACCAGCGTAATGAAACAACAACTAAACAAAACACAGCTAAACAATTAGCCTTACTCACTATTCTAAATCAACACTTAGATAAGTCATTAAATAACACCTTAACAATTGAACAAACTAGCATACTCGAAAAAGTAAAAACCTATTTTTCAGAGCAACTATCTGTCACTCCTAAGGACATTACTTTTATCGCTACATTAGAGAAAATCCAATTAGAGGACTCTTTTAACCTAACTAATTGCGAAGACTGTATCAGTGAGTTACGTAAAAAATTGTGGCAAATACTGCCCCCACCTATCGCTGTTCCGACAACTAGGCAAACATCCTATTCACCACAGAACAAGATGTTGCAAAAATATCAGGCATTTTTACAACAACAGAAAAAGGACGTTCAACAGTGACTTTCTCACTAGGATTATTTGCCGCTTATCCCATTGCCGCAAGTTTAATGGTTTTGCTGGTAATAATTGTTTTAACTATCACTTGCTACTTTGCGGGTCAGCGACTAAAACACAAAAAGGCAAGGCTCGCAGGCGTGTTGCTGATGAATACTGTTGCCGCTTTGATGGTTGTGGGATTAGCCTTTGATATCCAAATAACCAGTAAGCAACCTTCAATGGTTTATCTGATTACTCATGGGGCGACTAATCAGCAATTAGAGAAAATAGACTCTCCGCAAGCTGTATTTGTTATGCGAGGGGCGGCTAAATCAGTGACTAATAGCCGTATATTTGATGTTGCTACGCAGATTGATGTTCCGTCACAAATATTATCCCACCAAGATACTATTGATAATTTGTTTGTCTTAGGTGACGGGCTTAACTCAAGCCAATGGCAAAATTTACAATTAGTTATGGGGGAAACATTCAATAATGTTTCAGTGAAGTTTTCAGCTTCGCAACCACGTTTAGGGCTAGTGGATATGTCTTGGCCAAGAGACTTGGCTGTAGGGCAATTTGTCGAAATTAAGGGGCAACTACAAGGCTCAGATGAGCCCCTTGAAACAAAAGTCATTTACCAATTACATTTGTTAGATCCTACAGGGAAAATCATCCAAACAACTAGGATTAAACCCTTTGAGCGTTTTGCTTTGAGCTTTCCGGCAAAAAGTATTGGCCAGTGGACCTATCGGCTACAACTCAATAAAAACAACGACTCTGAAGTGTTAACAGACGAACCCATCGCATTTTCAGTCACAAATCCAGCAAAGCTAAAAATACTAATAAAACAATCAAGTCCATCGTTTGAAACACGGCAATTAAAAAACTGGGCAGCAGAGTTCGGTAATCAGATAAGTGTCTTGACCCAAATCAGTCAAGACAAAGATATCCGGCAAAATATCAACCTAAGCGCAACAGATTTGGCCCAAATCACTTCACCCTTTATTGGTCAGGCGTTAGATAACTTTGATTGGTTAGTCATAGATGGACGCGCCTTATTGGCATTAAAAAAGCAACCAATGAGCGCCTTGCAAGCAGCCGTTAAAAAAGGTTTGGGGGTTTATATTATTGCCGATAATGATCTCATCAACGCATGGCCTGTGCCGGCAATGGACTGGCTATCGGATATTGAGATTAAACCACTAGATGTAGCGAATTATGCATCGATTCCCATTTGGCCACACAGCCAAATTGAACAGGTTATGCCATTAGTAAAAGCCAAGATCACAGCTGTTAAGTATACTCCACTGGTACAAAACAATGCCGCGCAAACACTGGTGTCTCTTAGCCATATCGGTTTGGGACAAGTGGCGGTATCACTTATCAATTCGACCTATGGCTGGCAAACAGCTGGGTTAACAGAACAATACAGTCACTATTGGCAGAGTGTCACTTATGCATTAGCCAGGCCCCAACAAACGCCTTATTGGTTAAATGCTGCCCCCGATTCACTCACTTTAGTTAATCAAGCTAAGCAAAGGTGTTTACTGGGTATAGGCGATTCAGGAGTGACTATGCATAATGCTAACCAGCAACCTTTACTATTGACTCACGACTTAGTGCAAACCGAACAACACTGCCTCACAGTGTGGCCAACAAGGAACGGTTGGCATAAGTTAACTTGGTCAGAAAACACTGAATTGGCTGAACCACAAAATGCCAAACAGTGGTCATTAGATAGCTGGTTTTATGCCTATGCTGAGCAAGACTGGTCAGTATGGCAACAAGCTCAAAATCATCAAGCTAGCGAAAACATAGCACAACACAAAGACACAAAACGGTTTGAAGAAGGCTCAGTGAAGCCCCTTGATAAAAGCTGGTTATGGGGGCTGCTGGTCTTGTCTATGAGTCTATTATGGTTAGAACGAAAGCTGTTTTAGAATTAATGGTATGGACCCTCTCCTCCCATAACGGCTTCAAATGAGCCAAGATAGTGGTTGTTAAAATCGACTATCAAA
>ENA-OSET01000710-OSET01000710.1-sediment-metagenome-genome-assembly--contig:-NODE-710-length-36550-cov-5.041839_pt1 | contig 36550 bp, 31 predicted proteins | sample MGYA00237882_ERZ534229 | MGnify/ENA primary metagenome ERZ534229 (study PRJEB26408, sample SAMN06266212) | sediment metagenome | isolation source: Hudson Canyon methane seep mesocosm | place: USA:Hudson... | reverse complement strand
ATGTGTATTTTATGTGTGGCTATACCGTTTGTGCTAGTAACAATTGCACCTAGGTTTATTACAGCAGCAGAAGTTAATCTTTTCTTTCTTTTAGAAACTATAATTGGTCCTATTTGGGTATGGCTAGTAATAAAAGAACAGCCAAGTTTAGAAACCATTCAAGGAGGCATAGTTATAATTGCAGCGATAGCTATTCATTCTTTTATGAGCCTTAAAAAAAATGAATTAATTGATACCGCACTTCAATTGTTTTATCAATTCGGTATACATGCCGTAGGTATAAATGAAATTCTGACAGAATCAGGTATTGCTAAAAAAACACTTTATAACCATTTCAAAAGTAAAGATGACCTAATCATTGCAGCGATTATGAAAAGGGATAATAACTTCACGACATGGTTTAAAAATAAATTAGCTGAAGCACCTGCGGGTGAAATTGCGCTTTTAAATGTTTTTCATGGATTAGATCATTGGTTTAAATCTGAAGTAATTCCGTTAGGCGAATTTAGAGGCTGTTTTTTTCTTAATGCGAGTGCTGAGTATAAAGGAATAAATGCAGATATATACGAACAGTGTAAAAATCATAAGCTACAAATTAGAGCGTTAATATATGAACATGTAAAAGTTATATGTTCTTCAAGCCTTGATGCAAATGAATTAACTAACACGCTTTGTATATTAAAAGAAGGCTGTATAAGTACCGCATTTGTTCAGCATGATTTGAATTCCGCTAAAACAATGATACCTGTTATAACCAATCTTTTCGAACAGTATAGAGATCAATAAAATATTTAATGCGATTAATAATCAATTTTTTTGAAAAGGGAAAACGCTTAATTCAACGTTGATGCGTTGGTCTTTGTTGCTTAAAACACCGAAGTAAACATCTGTTTTTTTAATAATGTAGAAGTTAAAAAGCCTATTACTTTCGTAACAGGCTTTCTTAATCTTGTGATGAATCGTAATTGAAATTCACTTAATAATACTGAGTTAAATTAATATATTAATTTAACTCAGTTCATCATGCACTATGCTCATCAGCCGCATAACAATCGTTAGTATAAAATGCCGCATAAGCAAGCGTAAACAGAGTGCAAAGCAATGCTAATACAACATATGTTGCATTAAAAACAATATGCCCTGAAGACATAATTGAATTTAAAGCGAAGTACCAAAAGACAACGGATAATGGTGCAAAAATAATAGTTTTAAATAAATTATCATTTTTAATGAATTTTTCAGTTTCGCCCTCATAAAGTTCATTTGTATAATAAGCGGCATAGGCAAGCGTACTGAGGGTAAAATACAAGGCCATTAATACATAAATAACTTTAAATAAAGCAACCCCCGAAGACATCAAAAAACTCTCAGCAAACAACACTAATAAAATAGCGGTTGGTGCGCAAAACAAAGCTCTAAATAAGTTTTCATTTTCTATTCCATCATTACTTTTAATCTCACTCATTCAACTTCCCCTACTAATTAAAATACGAATTATTATTATTAAATTGATTCTATCAATTATTATAGTTTTTTATTTAACCACTATTAGACGTTATTTAATACTAAAACTATCGTTTTTTTAAAGTGTTAGCAGATCCTCAAACATTGTATGGTGATAATTTGTATTAATAATCTCTTAATTAAGTAGATAGGATTAAAAATAACTTTTGAACTTATCCCAAATACCTAATGATTCATTTGGGAATAAATCTATACCTAACCAAGATTTTAATAGATAAATAAGTACAAAAAGACAACCAACTAAAATTAAACCAAAAACAAATATAGCTAATAGAAACATAGTAAAAGCAATAAATCGTTCCGCAGGTAACAGTCCTCTCCTGTTCACACCTACAAGGAAAACAACATAGAAGCTCCAAGGCAGAAATGGCAACGCCAAAGTAGGTCTAAAATCTACATTGTGACTGCGCCAGTCTTGCGTGTTAATACTTTTTCTCAGGGCTTTCCGTTGTTGGTAGGTAAAGCTTTCAGCAACAGATTTTTCCATGCCACTTAAGAGCTGATTAACTTTTGAATTTTCATCTGATTTTTTAATACGAGCCATATTACCTCTATTGCCCATTTGGCTTTGTTAAATGAAAGATTCGTTGGCTTAATTACCGATAAATGTCATGAGTATGTGAAGACGTTTGTATTTAACATTCATTCAGCATTCAAATTAACGGGCCTAGTGTGACCCGTTTAATTGAAATATGACATGAGGATTAAACTCATTAACAAGGTAATATGAATTATAGATATTAATCACTACTTCGACATTATTGTTTAACCGAACTGTTGCCAAAATTATGCATCGCAAACTTTTCTATGGAATTATAAAGTTCACGGGGCAAAAATTTCAACCAAGCACAACCTAATGTCATAATCGTTCGGCTAGGTTCTTGAAAAACAATTCTAAAATTACAGAACATAGCTTGATGAATAAGCTTAAAAGCAGTCAGCTTACTTTCAGACTGTATAGCCCTTCTTGCTAAATACCTTAGTTGATATGCTTTTGCCAGACTATAAAACTGTTTGAAAAATTTAGGGTTTGAATCTTTGTTTAACATTACTGCATGTTGCCAACTTGCAAACTGCTTATCAACATCAGCAGATAATCCTGAATTGTTAACACGATAATAAGTTAATGGCTTTTTAATTCCTGCAAATTTCCAAGACGTCGTTAACGCTATTCGAGTCCATAGCTCAATATCTTCAGATTGTCTTAACGTCTCATCAAAGTACATTTTTCTATATTTATCTCTTTTAACACCGAAGTAGCCGATCTCTGATAATAAAGATCTTCTTATGACGGGTGAAGATCCATTTCCTACAGGATTACGGCAAAAGATATGCTGCGTTGTAATATCTTTAAGTTTTGGATATTGTCCAACGCCTAAAAGTACACCTTCTTCATTAATAAATAGTGACGAACTATAACTAACACCTACTTTAGGGTTAGCTGATAAATGTTGAATATGTTTCGCTAACTTATCCTTAGCCCAATAATCATCTGCATCAAGTAAAGCCACATACAAGCCTCTTGCAGCATCAATACCGGTATTACGCGCACCTGACAAACCTCTGTTTTTTTGATGAATAACCCTGATACGAGGGTCTGAAAATTTATTAACTTCATTTAACGTGTCATCAAGACAACCATCGTCAACTAGAATAAGTTCGAAATGATGATACGTTTGTTTAAGAACACTATTAATACTTTGTTCGATGTATTTTCCAACGTTATACATTGGGATGATAACCGATACTACTGGTACGGGATTAGCTTTCATTTGAGTTCTTCCTGTTTAATAAAGTACGTAAGTTAAAATTTAAAGGTTTAAAAACATTGATAAAATAAAGGGGGATTAAGCAAAGTAAACTGCTAAGGAAAATAGCCACGGCGAATTCCATTGGCTCCTTGGGCATTAAAGTAAAAAGTGTTACTAGAGAGATTAATAAACAAACTAATCGAGTAAATGTTTCATTGTGGTATTGCTCTGTTGCTCTTTGGAAACAACAAACGATATCAACAACTAAGTTAGGTAATGCAACTAAACATAATATTGTGATGATCGGTATAGCTGACAACCACTTTTCATCAAATAAAATGGGCACATAAATGGGAGCAATTAGCGCCTGAAAAACGAAGAGAAAACCAATAAATAAAGAAAGTGTAAAAATTTTTCTTTGTTGATCTAATAATTGCCCTGTTCGTTCTACTTTACATAGGTATGGATATAAAGCCGCAATATAAACTTGGCTAATTGATTGGCTTAATCCTACACCTGCATTTTTTGCGAAAGTGTAAAATCCGAAAAGTTCTGGGGTTAATAATTTGCCTGCAATAAAAGTGTCGGCATTAACGCGAATCCCCCTTAAAAATTCAGTGTTAAACAGTTTTCCTGAAGTTCTGAGCATTTGTTTTATTATTGTTTTATCAAAACCTACTCCGAAAGACTGAACAGGTGCAAATGAGAATAATAATAACCAGAATATTGAAAAGGCGATTTTACCTAATGCTACTGCAAAGATGTCAGCACCTAATAATGCGGCTACAGCAATAGAAACGTTTTCAATAATGACACAAACACCATTTCTGATACTGAACCAACGCATTTTATTTTCACGCTGTAATAAAAATATTTTTACGCTTACCCAAGGATAAAGTAGATAAATGATTGCCATTATCTTAAGTAATACAGCAATGTTTTCATTATCATAAAGTGAAGATAAAAAATCTGCAGAACTCCATTGCCCTATAGCAATCGTTAAGCAGATAGCCCATTGAATGAATATTCCACTTTTAGCAAAACTTTCTAACTGATGTTGCTTACAATTGATAATCTGGCTACCGACACCGGCACGAAGTAACAATGCAAATACATCATGAAATGCCAAGGCTAACATCGCTGTACCGTAAGATATTGGGGATAATTGTGCAGCTAATACGACAATAGTGAAATTCGAGATATTTTGGCAAAAAATTCAGCACTCAATAACCAAACAGCATTTGAAAGCAGCTCGATCACAGAATTGAATTGCATTTTTATAAAAGGTATCTGCTGCATTAGAACACTCAGAAATTATCATTGCTAAATAGATAACAAGATACCTTCAAGTTTCATTCCAATGTTGTATTTATTTTAATTGCTTGATTAGTATATACTTTTATTTTTTAAAGAAATGTAGCACTTAACGTTATTTGCAGGATGAAAATAATGTTAAATGCGTTTTGCAAATTAAGAATTTACTTATTCTACTGGCGTTGTTTGCCATTGTTGGATTTTTCGATATAGCGTGGATGGGCTAACACCTAATAAGCTTGCTGCTTTGACGATATTGTCTTGACACAATTCTATCGCTTGTTCTATGGCATGTTTTTCAACGTCTGCCAGAGTTGCTATGGACGACATTGATGATGGAGGTGATGTTGAGATAGTGCTTTGAACATTCTGTTGTTGTTCAGCATGTGAAGCCAAAATAGGTTGCTGAAGATTCATTGTTGAATCAATTTGTCTTGCTTGCTGACCCAGTTGTTGGGCAATAACTTTCTCTGATATTAATGGACCTTCAGACATGATAGTGGAACTATGAATAACATTTTGTAATTGTCGAACATTGCCCGGCCATGAATATGACTTAATTAAATTTTCTGCGTCCGTTGAAAATCCAGCAAGCACTTTTTCTTCAACTTCACAAAAATGACTGAGAAAATGCTCTGCCAACTTAACAATGTCATTACCGCGCTCATTTAAAGCAGGTAATGAGATGGAAATAACATTTAATCTGTAAAAGAGATCTTCTCGTAGTTTTTTCTCATCGATAGCAACTTGAGGTTCTCGATTCGTTGCACTAATAAAGCGAATATCTACTTTCTCTTCTTTACCGCTACCGACTTTTTGAAAACACCCTGTTTGAATAAAACGTAATAACTTAGCTTGCAAGCTAATATCCATCTCACCAATTTCATCTAGAAACAGACTACCACCATTTGCAAGTGTTGCCGCTCCATCTCTATTCGACACAGCACCAGAGAAAGCTCCTTTGATATGACCAAAAATTTCTGACTCCATCAGCTCTGATGGTATAGCTGCGCAGTTCAGCGCAATAAAAGGTCCATTTTTTCTTTTACTTAATCTATGTATCGCTTGTGCCGCCACTTCTTTACCCGAACCACTTGGTCCAGTAATAAAGACAGAAGCGCTGCTAGGAGCGCTCTGCTCAATACACGAATAAACAAACTGCATAGGAATAGAGTCACCAACAAAGCCTTCAAACTTAGCTTTATGGTATATCTGATATTGATCAATCGTTCTACGCATTAACGTGCGTTCAGCTAAAATATGTTGTAGCTGTAATGCTTGCTTTAATTTTACGATCAGCTCAAAATTATCCCAAGGTTTCTGAAGATATCCCCATATATGTCCACAATTAATAGCATTGAGTACCGTATCCATATTGTCACAGCTCGTTAAAACGATGCGGACCGTTTCAGGTGATATTTGAGCGACCTGCTCCAATAATTGATTGCCATCCATATTGGGCATATTTATATCAGACACAATCACATCAACATGAGAGCTTTCAATAATTTCAAGTGCTTCAAAACCACCAGAGGCAGTTAAAATAGTTGCATCGACTTTACTCGCAATACGATGAAGAGATCTCAATATAGCAGGTTCATCGTCTACAAATAGAATGATAGATTTATTCAAATTTTGCATCTTTTTCCTCAAAAATTAACGATGTAAATACAGTGAATTACAAATAAATAGCTTTAAAAATAGATCTTTATTGATAATTTTTCTTTGTATCTTTATATAAAATTTAATATAACGCGAAACTAATTACAAATGTAATTAAAATAATTTTTGAACTAAAATATAGTAATATCAATGATTTTTGTATAAATAACGGTTATAACTATAATAAGTGTGTTTCACACTGGTAAAAATAACAAGTACACAAACTATTAAGCGACTAATTAATTTCAGTCGAATACCCCATAAGGAACAATGATGTCAGAGAGTAGTACCAATGAATCTTTATACTCAGACATGACAGTATTATGTGTTGACGATGAAAGAGTTATTTTACGGACTTTACAAAGATTATTTCATCGTAAGCCTTATAATTTAATCATTGCTAGTAGTGCCAAAGACGCATTAGAGATCATAGAAAAAACCACAATTGATGTCATTGTTTCAGACATGAGAATGCCTGAAATGGATGGTGCAACACTTTTAGAGAAAGTCGCTACATCACATCCAGATACATATAGAATTGTATTGAGTGGTTTTGCCGATTTTGAATCAACAGTAGCAGCGATAAATTTAGGGAAAATTAATCGATTTATTAATAAACCTTGGGATAATGAAGACCTCATTCATGCTGTTGAAGATGGTTTAGAGAGAATTAGATTAAAAAAAGAAAACCATAACTTAAAGATAAACATTCTTTATAAAAATAAGTTACTCAAAAATTTAAATCTTGATTTAGAAGAAAAAATTACTCTGCGCACAAAGCAGATCAAGGCTTCTTTGTTAAGAAATGAACAAAATAATAAAGCCTGCGAAAAAATGTTATTTAATTTCATTGCTATAGATCCCTATCTGAGCGCGAGTTTCGCTAAACAAGTGAGTCAACTAGCAGGTCAATTAGCTAACCAACTTCATCTTGAAAAAGAAGCAATACGTGATATTCGTTTGGCAGGCTTTCTCAATGAAATAGGTATGCTAGGCTTAGACCCTACCCTTTGCAAAACACCTTATAATTTACTTCATTTTGAGCAAAGAAAACAATTTTTAACACAAGGAAATATTGCTCAACAAATACTTTCTCCGGCTCAGCGTTTAAATAACGTAAAGGCCATATTAACTCACCAATATTCTTCCCTTGAACGCATTGCCGAGAAAGAGAATGATGAAATATTATTAGCCTGTAAAATAATAATTATCGCAAGAGATTATTACCGATTTTCTAATGGGAAAATGGATGCCAAGGAAATGGAACCTAAGCAGGTATTTATTGAGTTAAATAAATCTAGAGGGTTAAAGTATGATGAAAAAATCCTTGATATCCTAATTGCCAAACCTGAATTGATTAAAGATAACATTACAGAAAAAGGTTTAAGTACCCTGCAACTTTTACCTGGGATGATGTTAAAGAATAGTTTATTTTCCACTACGCATTTACTAATATTAGCAGAAGGTCATGAATTTACTGAGCACTCAATTGATAAACTGATTGAGTACGAACAAAATCAAAAACATCACTTTACCGTTGTTGTTGAACAATCATCGTTATAACTGACTTAAGGAATTTAATATGCAAGGTTCTATATTTACTTCATTTTCAGAAATGGTTATTGATAAAATGGGCATGCCTGTTTGGAATGAATTATTAGAAAAAGTAAAGCCTAGTTCAGAAGGTGTTTATACTAATGGTATGCAATATGACGATGCTGAAATATTGGCCTACGTATCTGAATTATCAATAATAACGAAAATTGATGCACCAACATTAGTAAGAACCTTTGGTGAATATTTATTTATCCTTTTGTATAATAGTAGCCCAGCAAACGTTTCACATATTGACAACTTAAAAGACTTTTTAACGTGTATTGATGGTGTTATACATAAAGAAGTAAAACGTGTTTATCCTGATGCTTATTTACCTTCGTTTAAATATGATGAAACTCCCGATGGCGATTTGATAATGTTCTACAAATCAAAGCGTAAACTATGCCATCTTTCTGAAGGACTAATTACAGGTGCAGCTAATCATTTTAAGCAATCAATATCAATTAAGCACCCTGAGTGCATGCATGACGGCGCAGAAAAATGTAAATTAGTGATATCTTTCGAGGATTAATATGAGTGAACTAGATGCCTATAAAACAGCTTATGCTCGAGAGAAAAAGGCACGCCAGTTAGCCGAAAAGTTGCTAGAAGATAAAACACGAGAATTATACGATAATGTTTTAGACCTGCAAGGTGTGGTTTTAGAGTTAAAAACCACACAAGCGCAACTTATTCAGTCAGAAAAAATGGGCTCGCTAGGTCAACTCACAGCTGGTATTGCTCATGAAATTAATAACCCTCTATCTTATTCGTACAGTAATCTTTTTTGCTTATTAGAAAACATGAATGAATTTTTTACACTCGACAAAATGATTCAAGAACACGACCCCGATAAAGAGAGTGCTGAGAGTGTATTAGGTAAGTATCAAACTTTACGTAAAGATATTGATGCCGACTATTTAATATCTGATACACCTTCTTTACTCGTTGATACTATTGATGGTCTTAAACGTGTGAAAAAAATCGTCAGTAATTTAAAAAAGATTTCCTATAAAAGTAATGATACGTTAATCCCTTTTAATATTAATGAATGCATAAAAGACTGCATAAATTTATCTACTATAGAACTAAAATATAAAATAGATATAAAATTAGATTTATCTGAATGCGATGATATATTAGGGCAACAATTTGATTTAAATCAAGTATTTATAAATCTCTTTATGAATGCGGCATATGCTTGTGAAACCGATGGCGTGCTAACAATTCAGACGACACAAGTAAAAGACAACGTTATTATTTATGTTCAAGATAACGGTAAAGGTATAAGTGACGACAATATTTTAAAAATATTTGACCCCTTCTATACGACCAAACCTGTTGGTGAAGGTACGGGGTTAGGTTTACCTATTTCCCATGGGATAATAGAAAAACATAATGGTAAAATTGAGGTTTCCAGTGTTATTGATGTAGGAACATGTTTTAAAATAACCCTCCCCCTAGCAAACGCTTAATAAATTAAAAGATAAATCACTTGGTTGGTATTAAGTGATTTATTGTTCTTTAGTTAACTCACAGTTATGGAATAATTCAACCCTTGAGAGAATCAAAGTCATATGAGGTGAACACAAAGGTAGTTGCTTCTCTGTGTATATTCCTATCAACTCCAATTGAACTTATTCTGTTCATAATTTTAATATTGCTTTGCATTTTGCAACAGTACTTAACCATCAAATCATAAGCCGCTAATAAATAACAAAATAATAAATGGAACGCTCCTTGCTTGCTATTAATAAGAGTTACTAAATTAATAATATTCTTGGAGAGTTATTTTATGTTGTATTCAAAAAATATTAAGCGATACTTTTTCGCTTGCTTGATAAGTTTTCACGGAATAATAAATGCTGACCCGTTCGAAAGTTGCCCTTCAAACGCATTTTTAATGCAGGAATCAGTAGCACAACTTTATGGCGTAAATCTGGTTACAGGTGATTACTCATTATTATCCAGCGATTTAGGCACTACTGATAAAATCAATGCAATTGGTTTTAATTTTCATGACAATTACATTTATGGTTGGGGGTATCAATGGGGCACTTTAGTTCGCATTGGCGATGACTACCAAGCTACGTCCTTACCCCTAGAAAATAACCCTGGTGTAAATTTTTATGTTGGTGATATTGCTATCAGCGAAAACACTTATTATTTTTATAGAAAAGGTGTTGATCATGGTTTATATAAAGTTTCGCTCGATGAACAATCAAATGATCACCTCAAGGTTATTAAAGTAATTAACGGTCAAGATTTATCTATCAATATTTATGACTTCGCTTTTCATCCTGAAGATAAGTTTGCCTATACGGTAGATAGAAATGGTCAGTTGTATCAAATAAATGTGACGACCGGTGGCATTGTTGGCCTAGGAAACATTGGAGAGACAGGTACCTTTGGTGCTGTTTATTTCGATGTTGATGGTAATTTTTATATCAGCCGTAATAGTGATGGTCACGTCTTTATTATCGATATTGCTCAGCTAAACCCCACTGCTACATTTTTCGCCTATGGACCAAGTGCCTCTCAAAACGATGGTGCACGTTGTGCCGTTGCTCCTGTAATTGACGAATCAATTGCTGCTACAACAGATTATGGAGATGCCCCAGACAGTTATGGGACAACGCTGTTTAACAATGGTGCTAGGCATGGTGTTAGCGATATTTATTTGGGGAGCACTATAACTACTGAACATAATGCCAATGTTTACCCCAAGACAGATCAAGATGATGGTATCACTTTCTTAACCCCTTTATTATCGGGCAGCGATAGTCTTATTGAAGTTGCAGCAACAGGTGCTGGCTACCTCAATATCTGGGGAGACTGGAATCGTGACGGCATCTTTACGCCAGACGAAAAACTACTATCAGATAAATATATGGATAACACCACAGAAGTGTTGCTTGTCAATACGCCGATAAGTGCTTTAAATGGTTTTACTTGGACAAGAGCAAGATTCACTTCTATCACTTCAATCGTTGCCAGTGGTGGGGTTGCAGATGGTGAAGTGGAAGATTATAGAGTGCTGGTGACAAATGCCGGGAATAGTCAAATTCAAGACACTCCCTACTACGTAGCTTTTGAAGACAGCTGGCCTGTAAAAGGTGATTACGATATGAATGATGTTGTTATACTACAAAATTCTTCATTATTATTAACAGATTCATTTGAAGTAAAACAAATTGAATTTCAAGGAGAATTAAAAGCATTAGGCGCTGCTTATCGCAATGGTTTTGCTATTCAGTTAGATAACGTTCTACCAAGTAATGTAAATAGTGACTTAGTTCGCTTTCAAATTAATGGTGTGTTACAACAAATAAGTGCTATAGAAGCAGATACTCAATACTTAGTCATTAAAATTACGGATGATTTAGAAAGCCATATTCAACTAAGTGCAGCTTGTGATTACTATAAGACTGAAACTAATTGTAGTAATAGCTCTCAAATGACTTTTAGCGTAACCGTGCCTTTTATCATCCCTATTTCGTTAGATGTGTTTCCAGAAGCCCCTTATAATCCATTTATATTTGCTAAAGAAGCTACTTATCATGGTGATAATTTTAATCAGCCAGGAAGAGCACTAGAAATTCACCTAAAGAACAGAATGCCAACATCTAAAGCAGATCCTAATATGTTCGGAATAGCTGACGATAATACACAGATATCGTCAAATTATAACTATCAAACAGTTAACGGTTTACCTTGGGCATTAGCTATCAACCCTGGTTCACAAGAGGAGTGGAGACACCCCAGTGAAACGGTTGACATATTACAAGCCTATCCTAAGTTTAAAAGTTTTGTTGAAAGTAATGGTAATAAAGAAACCAACTGGTTTTCTCGAATCAATTCAGATCTTTCTAAACTTTATTAATTTGATAATAGGGAATACAAACAATGAAAACTAATATAATTACACTTATAACGTTAATCATAATCATTGCTGGCTGTGGAGGTGGTGGTGGTGAAGTGAGTACCTCACCGGAAAAATCAGTAACATTAACCCCATCAACAGAAGATGAAACTAAAGAGACTACAACCACAAACGAGTTAAATAGTACTCCTGAGTTTAATTTTATTTCAAATACTAAATTAGACATTAAACTACCAGCATCACCATCAACGAACATTACTTACTTTATTAACATATGTACGGCTTTCTCGACGGAAAATAATGAGGTTGAAATTAATTATGACAGCTGTAAGTTAAGAACATCGCTAACCACAGAAGAGCAGGCCTTTATTTTATCCATAAGTGCTGCAGAGTTAATGTTAGTTGCTCAAATTTGGCCCATTGAAGATGGAGCCCAACCTATAACACTATACTGGAACATTAATGAATATGGTAATAGTTGGAAGATAACGATCTAAACAAAAATCTACAACATTTCCATCTTATAACTGTCATTACAAACTAACGTATTAAACGCGTATCAATTACAATTAGTACGTTAGTTTGTGCTTCGATTTAACTTTCGCCTATATTTCTATAATAATTCTTGCTAACAATTACCGAAAATATCACTCGCATTTTAAAATGCACAACGCGAAAAACAAATGACATTCTAGTAAAAAAAAATTCGCAACAATAAAAACCCTTAAATAACAACGACAAAAATTGTGGCACGGAAAGTGAAGTTACTATGGTATCCCTCAGTAAATAAAGGTATGCCACATGAAAAAATTTTATTTGAACTGCATTATTTTCATAACCGTACTTTCCTGTACGGGCTGTGTTTCATCTTCGATACTTGACTCATTAACCACAATAGAGCATGAAGACCAAGTGGCAAATAATAGGGCTGTTAATGATGAAGTGTTGACGAGCATCCAAGCATTACGACAATTACAAATGATAGCAGAACATAACTACACCTTTGCTTATTACCTAGATAACAAAGAATTAAATATCGAAGATAAAACCAAAATCATCAGCTTAGTAACCAACAAAAATCAAAATATCATCATTAATATTGCACCGGCAAAAGGGACAAATAGTTTCAATAAGTTGGCACTTTCAATCGCTCGGGCTGAAGTATTACGGCTATATATTAGCCACTTCAATAACAGAGTAACCATCAAGTTTGATCCTAAATTATCAACTAACACTATTAACTTAGTAACGGGTGCTTAATATGACAACATCTGTAATCATAAATATTCACCTTATTTTGGGAGCAATATGGCGTCATCGTTATTTAATCATCTTCCCAGTTATAGTATTACCTATTATCGCAGTAATTATTTGCTTTATCTCACCGAGAACTTGGCAAGCTCATACCACAATATTGGTACAAGAAAGTGCCAAGATGAATCCTTTTCTTGAAGACTTATCGGTATCAACTGATTTAGAAAACAGAATGGCGACGTTAAAGACCTTACTACATAGCCGACATACACTCATCAGCGTTGCTCAAGATTTAGCGCTAATAGATGATAAATCAACAGACTTTCAAAAGGATCAATTGGTTAAAGAATTATCTTCGGCACTTAACGTAACATTAATAGGTAAAGATCTGGTAAACCTTGGTTACAAAACAGACTCACCTGACAATATTGTTAATGTTCTTATTGCAGTAAGAGCAAGATTTTTAGAGAAACTTTTAGCGCCAGAACTATCAGCAATAGACGCATCAGAATCATTTTTAACTGCTCAACTAACATTAAAAATAGCAGGCCTAGAAAAATCCGAGCTTAAACTAGCTAATTTCAAACAAGAAAATGCTGAACACTTACCTAGATTATATGGAGCAAAAAGTGATCGTTTCAGTGAATTAGGTATATTGCTCGAAAAGAAGAAAATTGAACTATCTGGTGCAATTGCCGCTAAAAGAACTATTCGTACTAGGCTGGCTCAAGTTGATCCTGTCATGAGTGAAATTGAGAAAAGCATAGTAACCACTAAAAGTGAGCTAGCTATTTTACGATCTCGTTACACCGAAAAACATAGCAAAGTAGAAACATCACTAAGAAAATTGTCACAACTTGAAGATGAACGAGAGTCTCAAAGTAAAACATCCTACAAAATAACCGATGTTGACTTAAATCGTTTATGGGAAATTGCCAGTAGCATGCAAGAAGGCGAAGTTGATAAAAATCAGAATTTATTATTAGTATCGCAATTACAAGAACTACAAATTGCCGACAGTCATGTAGAACAAATAAAAGAAGAGATTAACTCCATAGTAAAGCAAACAAAAACGTTAAAAACGTCTCTTGCCGGTTCGAGTGAAATGGAAAGACAATTGTTAACGTTAGAAAGAGATCTTAAGGTGAAACGTAGCTTATATAGTGACCTACTTTTTCGTTTTGAAAAAGCGAAAATAACAGGTGCTTTGGGTAAATTTGAACAACCTGAAAGAATAAAAATAATTGACGAACCCTATAAACCGAGTTCTCCAACAAACTCCCCTCTTTCTGTTTTTTTATTGGCGGGAATTATTGGAGGAATATTTTTAGGAGGCGGATTAGCGTTATTTGCAGAAATAACAGATACATCAATCCGAGCAAGATATCAGCTCGAATTAATCACCTCAACCCCTGTAATAACCAGACTACCAAAACTAACGCAGAGATGAATTTAGGAGAAGCTTATGAAACCCGTGATCGTCCATGTTGTACAACATTTAAAACCAGGTGGAATAGAAAGTTTAGCGTTAGAGTTTCAACGTGCTGCACAGCCATTATTTGATGTTCACATTATTTCTCTAGAAAAACACAACGTAAAATGTTATTGGAATAATATCGATGGTTTTAAAAAATTTATTCACGTATTAAACAAAAAACCAGGTTGGCAAATGAACATTTTTAGCCAATTAACAGCTTTCTTTAAAAAAGTTAAGCCTATCTATGTTCACACCCATCATATTGGACCTTTAATATATGGTGGCGTCGCGGCAAGATTAGCAAACGTTAAACATATTATACATACCGAACATGACGCTTGGCATTTAGCTAATGTTAAACCTAGATTATTACAGAGATTATTTTTAACTTTAGTGCGTCCTATTTATGTGGCTGATGCAGATTTTGTTGCCGAACAAGTTAACCGTTTGATGCCTTCTTTGCACCCTATTGTTATTACCAATGGAGTCGACACGAATAAATTTAAACCATCAACCATCAGTAAAAATAAACTTCTTCAAAAAGCTGGCTTACCTACAGAGTTAAAATTTATTGGTTGTGCTGCGAGATTGGAATCAGTAAAAGCCCATGACATATTGATCAAGGCTTTACACAATTTACCAACTAATATTGGTTTATTACTCGCGGGAACCGGCAGTTTAGAATCAGAATTAAAGGCATTAGTCATTAATTTAAATCTAGACAAAAGAGTGTTTTTTCTAGGTCACATTGATGATATGACCACATTTTATCCTTTACTTGATGTATTTTGTCTTTCTTCAAGTAACGAAGGCCTTCCTTTATCACCTTTGGAAGCTCAAGCTTGTGGTGTGCCGGCTGTATTAACTGATGTTGGCGGTTGTAAGGAAGCTGTGTGTAATGAAACAGGTATTATTGTTCAAGCTAATAATCCGGCATTATTGTCACAAGCACTATTACAGTCTATCAATAGAAAAAATGACCATTCCCCAAGAACATTTGTGGAAAAACAACGTTCTATTAACAAAATGATTAAACAATATGTTTCATTAACTCAATCTAAATTAAGGTGGAAACTATGTTAGATATATTAATGACAACTGTATTTTTAGTGGCTATGTTTCTCGTGATTTACCACCATATTATTTACCCCGCGCTACTAAAAGTAGTCAGTAATAATAAGCACATACCCAACCCTAGAATTAAAAAACGCCGTTATGTTTTTAGCGCTGAAGACAAAAAACTAAATTGTTTTTCTATTGTTATCCCCGCATTCAATGAAGCTAGCTTTATCGCGGAGAAAATTAGGAATTTAAGTTTTATTGACTATCCAAGCGATAGATATGAATTGATTTTACTCTGTGATGGTTGCAGTGATGATACCTACAATATTGCCTTGCAAACATTGACTGAACTTGGCTGCCATGATTTAAAGGTAAAAGTTGTAAACTTCAAGGATAATCGAGGCAAAGTTGCTGTGGTTAAAGAAGGGGTTGCTAAAGCAAATTTTGACAATATTGTTTTCAGTGATGTCTCAGCATTATTACCTGTAAATAGCTTACTGATGGTAGATAGCCATTTTAAAAATCCAAAAATTGGTGCTGTTTCAGGTGGCTATAAATTTATTAAAAAAGGAACCGCAGGTGAGCAATATTATTGGAAATACCAATCTTTGGTTAAAACAAGAGAAAGTTCTATTGCCAGTGTTCTTGGAGCACACGGTGCTTTTTATGCACTAAGAAAGGCTTGTTATGAAGACGTTCCTGCAGATACCATTAATGATGACTTCTTGATCCCTATGAATGTTATTAAACAAGGTTTCCGTGTGATCTATGAGCCTAGAGTTGTTGCCATTGAGCTTGAACACGTCAATTTAGAGCAAGACATGAGCAGACGTTCAAGAATAGCAGCAGGTAATTTTCAGCAACTCGTTTATTTGTTGCCTTTGTTGTCACCTAAATATGGCTGGAATGCGATAAATTTTGCTTCAGGTAAAGCATTAAGAGCAATAATGCCTTTTATATTCCTCATTATTTTAGTTTGTAATTTCTACCTTGCATTCATTCACACCATTTTTATAGCGTTATTTGTCAGCCAAGTTTGTTTATACAGCCTTGTTATTATCATTAATATTTTTCATATTTCACCAAAGTTAAACGCAGTAAAATTAATTTGTTATTTAATAAATGGTTACTGGGTGGCTTTAAAAGGATCTTTAAAATACATTTTAGGTTTACAAGAAAAAATTTGGACTAAAATCTAGGAGAATTTATGAAACACATTAGTTTTATTCACCCAAATATATCGCTACTTAAAAGAAGCATTGATTTAGTCTTCTCCATTTTATGCTTGTTAGTAACACTCCCGCTATTTGTCGTTATCGCGTTAATGATCAAATTATCATCACGAGGAGACATTTTTTATTGCCAATTAAGAGTAGGTAAAATGAAAGCGGGAAACGTTGTGCATTTTAACATGATTAAGTTTCGCACCATGGTGACTAATGCCGAAGCGAGCTCTGGTGCCGTTTGGGCAACAAGTAACGATAATAGACTAACGGTTATTGGTCGGTTACTTAGAAAAGTTCGGCTTGATGAGCTCCCTCAGTTTATCAATGTTATTAAAGGTGACATGTCACTTATTGGCCCACGACCTGAGAGACCTGAAATAGTGATAGAACTAGACAAAGAAATTCCTTTTTATTCTGAACGTACTTATGATATGACACCTGGCATTACTGGTTTAGCGCAAGTTAATCAAGGATATGATACTTGCATTGATGATGTAAAAAATAAAATTGCCTATGACTTTGCATATTCGCTGTCACTGACAAAACTCCATAGATGGCTGTTAATGGACTTGAAGATAATTATTAAAACTTTACTTATTATGGTATTAGGACGTGGACAATAAAACCGCTTCATATAAGGATAAATTTATGACTGATATTAATGTGACATGTATTGGCGGAGGGCATGGTTTAGGCCATCTTTTAGAGATCATCAATGGTTTTGATTCTGTCAATTTATCCGGTATTGTTAGTACCACCGATAATGGGGGGTCTACTGGCCGATTAAGAGACAGCTGTGACACAATCTCGTGGGGCGATATTCGCTATTGTTTATCAAAATTAACCAAAGAATCATCAACAAAATCGTCTTTAACTAAATCTCTATTATTTGAATATCGTTTTGACAAATTGGGTGATTTATCTGGTCATAGTCTAGGAAATTTAATGTTTTGCGCCGTAGATTCTCTTTGTATTAGACCAACAGAAACGGTACAGGTGATGCGGGAATATCTAGGAATTAAAGCAAACATTTTACCAATGTCTGATGCAGTGACTCAACTCATGAGCCATTGTGATGAAAAATGTTATGTTGGTGAAGTTGAAGTTGACGAACACGCAAACCAAGGCATTAATAAACTCGTTTTAACACCGAAGGTAAAACCCAGTGAAGAGGTTTTAGACACCTTAAAGAATGCCGATGTTTTATTTCTAGGTCCAGGGAGTTTTTATACAAGTACCCTACCCAGTCTATTAATGGATGCTGTAATTGATGTTATTAACCGTAATACTAAGCTAAAAGTATATTTTATTACCAATGTAGAAGATGAGTTTACTCACAAGTTCAATAAGGAACACGACGAAATACATTATCAGCTCGAATTTATGAAGACGTTAGGATTAACAAAGTCAGTGCATTCCCTCATACCACGTCATAGAGTTTCTCAATGTATAGAGTCATGTTCTCCCTATACTATCGCTGATCTTCCTGCTGATACTAACGGGAGACATCAACAGCCATTCTACAGTGAACAGCTACTTGGACTAATTCAACAACAAACACGGTAAGATAAGATACTGCTAGTTATTAACTAGCAGTATTTTTCGAAATAATTCCTCAATAATATTTATTTTACAATTCGCAATTTGCAATTTGCATTTCATTTTGCTTACCAATAACATAATACAAAAGTAAAAACACCCAAGTTACTGATATTAAAGAGCATAATTTTTGGCACATACAATGCAATACTAAATGGGTATTAACTCAAATGGTGGAACTGTTATGTTGAACGAAACTTATAATCAAAATAATGATTTAATAATTAAGCTTAGAGGAAACTTTGATGCAGATACGGTAAATATCATGAAAAATGATATAGAAGCGTATAGCAAACTAAGTACAAATATTATCTTTGACCTTGAACATGTACCTTTTATCGACTCATCGGGCATTGGTGCAATTGTTTTTTTATATAAAAGAATGGTGGCAAAAGGATTCAGCGTCTGTGTTTCAGGATTAACACAACAACCACTAGAACTTTTTCAAATGCTGTTCCTAGATAAAACAATAAATTGTTATCAAGATATCGATTGTTACTTAGAAACATCATCCAACTTGCAAGTTGCCAGCTAATGATTATTCAGCCGATTATGTTGTCACTATGCGCTGTCATAGTTTTATCAGGCTGTACTACGTCTACAACAGCAGATTACGACACTAGTGTCTCAGCTAGTGTTGATTCATCAATAGGTTTAGAAAAAACTCAAATGGACCTTTATATTTCTAGTGCAGAGTCTGAATTATTGTTATTAGAGCAAGAGAACACTCACCGATGTATATCAGGCCAATTAGCGATAGCACAAACATATTTAACACGTGCAACAGCTGAACATAACGCCAATATGGAAAATGACGCTTTTATAACCTTAGTAAATTTTGACCGGCAAATACGTAAAGTTCGCTGTATAAATCAATACATAAAGGGACAATTGGGTTGTGGTCATACCAACAAGAAAGTAGTACTTAAACGTTGGTACGATGAAGGAAATTTTGATCAATGTGAAAAATCATCATTAACTAAAGCTCAATTAAACACTACAGAAAAAGAAGAGGTAATACTAGAAAATAATCACATGTTAATTACTGAAACATTGCACGACTTTAACCAAGACAAAATAAAACCCATATATTACCCATCTCTCAACAAGCTAATAGAATTAATTAAGCATTACCCCAATTCAACCTTACTCATCAGCGGCCATACCGATACTAAGGGAAGTACTACATACAACAGCCAATTAAGTAAAAGGCGCGCACAAAGTGTTGAAAAATATTTTACCGATCAAGGTATTAAATCCTCACAGATTGTTATAAAAAGCAAAGGTGAAGAAAATATAAGAGAAGTAGAAAAAAATGATATTTCAAGAGTATTTAATCGCTATACATCGATCACCCTATTTCTAGATACGCGCGGTAAAAAGGACATTTGACCATGATTAAATTATTAATAACAATACTGAGCTGTTTATTTGTTATGAGTCATGTTCAGTCAGCTGAAATTATCATACGCCCTGGTGATGTATTACAAATTGAAATCCCTGGTGAAATTGACTTCGAAAAACCTTTTCAAGTAAAGCGTGATGGTACGCTTAACTTACCCGAAGTCGGTAAAGTGTCTATTATAGGTAAAACGCTAACGCAAGCTAATGAAGATTTATCCAGAATTTTAGGCGAAGAATATCGTGCTATCAATAATTTTAAAGTTTACTTAATTGAAAGACGTGTGCCTATTCAGGTATTAGGTTTTGTAGAAATACCAGGAATGATAGATTTACCCGAGGACGGTAACATACAAATGGCGCTTCAGAAATCAGGAGGTGCTGTAGCTGGCGCTCAACTCGATAGAATACAGCTAAATCGTCAAGGTAAGGTCATTATCTTTGATTATAAAAAATATTTAGATACCGGTGACTTTTCAATTTTACCTAAAATTGAGCCCCTAGATGTTGTATTTGTACCGGCCTCTCCTTTAATTGGTAATGTCCAAATGGATTTTGATGCTGCAACTTTATCTGCAAGTGGTGACGGCTCTGAAAAAGAAACCGCGATTAAAGTTTTTGGTGAAGTGCTTAAACCCGGCGTATTTTCTTATAAAGCAGGCAATACAGTAGTCGATATGCTAATGAGGGCTGGTGGTGTAACTCGCTATGCTGGCGTAGAACATATCCGCGTAATTAACGATGGTTCCCCCGAACTTTTTGATCTAAAAACCTATTTAGATACGGGCGATGCTTCGCATATGCCTTTAATCACACCAGGTTCAACCCTATTTATTCCAATTCAAGAAGAAGAAATTAAAAATGGTTTAAGAACAGTTTATGTAATGGGCGAAGTTTTTAAGCCCGGAGCATTTGAAGCGCCTGCCGGTAGTAAGTTCTTTGATATTTTAGCCAATGCCGGTGGACCTACAAGATTTGCAGAGTCGCGAAAAATTAGAATTATTCGCTCAACAGGAAAAATAGATGCTTTTGACTTACAAGCCTACACAGAAGGATTAACACAAGTAGAGACTCCTACCGTCTCCCCAGGAGATGCTATTTTTGTCCCAGAAAAAACTGATATGAATGAAAAGTCATGGATTAAAATAGCACCTGACAGAGCCATTAGAATAATAGGGGCAGTAAAAAATCCTGGACGATATGAATGGGCTGATGAAATGAACTTTCTAGATATTTTTGCGCATGCGGGTGGCCCAACTCAAGATGCTGATTTGTCTCAAGTGAGAGTACTAAAAAAAGGTCAAACAACAAGGACGAAACCTTTTGATTTAGATAACTTTATAGCAGAAGGTGGCGAATTTTCGTTATTACCTAAAGTAGGCGCAGGCGATACTATTATTATTAGTGAGCGACCACGTGACGTTATCGATAATAAAGCTCGATGGTTACGTCAATCTCAAGAGTCATCGATTTATGTCTTTGGTCAAGTAGGTCAACCCGGGCGATATGCTTTTAATAATAACCTACACTTTTTAGACATACTTTCTGCTGCGAATGGACCAAATCAAAATGCCGACATTCATAATATAAAAATTACCCATCGTAATAGTTTTGAGAGTAAAGTAAGCACACTTGATTTAGGTTTGTATTTCGAAACCGGCGATGAAACCTTATTACCCTTAGTTAAGTCGGGGGACACTATTTACGTTCCTGAAAGAAACAAGCCTTGGTTCGACAACAAAAAAGAACAAACGGTTCGAATAATAGGTGCGGTAGAAAAACCAGGGCGTTACAAGTTCAGCTCAGATATGACAATTTTAGATATTTTAGCGGAATCAGGTGGCCCTACCCAATCGGCTTATTTGGAAAAAATAATGGTGGTTAATATCTCTAGAAGTCAATCAAAAGAAAATGTTAGCCGCGCGTTTGATTTAGAAAAATTTATTGAATATCCTGATTTTACTCAATTACCTATGGTACGTGTTGGAGACACGATTTTTGTTCCTGACATATCACAAAGTAATTGGAATGTTTTCATGGCTAATGTTAAAGATATGCTTAGCGTTGTATCGCTAGTTGCCATTGTAGGAGGGTTATAATATGCAAAAATTACCTATTCATTATGCAGAAGTAGAAGCTATTTATAATCAAACTATTGGGTCAGGTTATAAAACAATAGCGGTTACTTCTGCAAAAGCTGGAGAAGGGAAAACAACCATTGCACAAGCTATTGTTGAACGAGCGCAAGTTGTTGGTAAAAATGTTTTACTGGTTGAAACAAATACCTTTAACCCTGTTTTATCAGAACACTTGCGCCAGTCAACAACAGATAAAGTTAACGCAAATGAAATTATTGCTATTGAAAATAAAGGTTATAGCTTACTGCCTGCTCCTCAAAACATTCGTGATGTTTTACATTACCGAGAAAGTCACTTACTACTTGAATCAATCAAACAATGGTTAGATAATTTTGATTGTATTATTTTTGATACCTCTGCATTAACGTCATTAAACCAAAGTAACATACCCGCGGAGATTATTTGTGAAGTGTGTGAAGCAGCTTTACTGGTGATTGAAGCAGGCGAAACGCCTTCAAACTTAATACAAGAAAGTGTCGAAAAATTAAAACTCAAAAAAGTTAACTTAATCGGCTCGATAATAAATGATAAAAACAACCCATCGCTATTAACTGAATTACAAAGAGAAACCTATCGATTTAACAAATTATTTCCGAGCATAATGTCTAAACTTAGAATGAAACTTGCAAGTATAGTTTTACTCAACATTTCTGTTTAAGTGTTAAATGTTTAGGCAAATAATTTAATTTTTCATAAAGTGTCATTATATTTTCATAGGACTCTGTTTTTGACGTTTACCTTTATTAACGACTGTGAAATCCCCACACGTTCGCCTTTACCAACATACTTCGCGCTCATTTGTTTACGATTAATAGTTTCAGATTTATCGTAAACAAATAACCCGCCCAGTTTCACCAACGATGTGTTACATAATATGTTAATCTACAGTGAATACCCATTGCCTTTTTTTCATATACATTTCCCGCAGAGTCAGTTGGGTGTGTATTTACCACAATATGTTTTCTTACGTCATTGAATACTGTTTCGCTAAACTATTCTATCTAAACTTAGGCATTACAATCACCAACCTTAACAAAGATAAATCAAATTTAGCTGATTAGTGTGCCTATTCACAAAGCTTTACAGATAGAAAATATATTATAGAAATAACCACCAAACCACTGATTAACAAATAAAAAATACTTGAATTACTTGCTAGCCAATAGATTTATAGTCTTTTAATTGAATGAGTATAAAAGCGATACTTCCCTTGATTTAGAGTCTGAACAGAATAAATCACCTACGTTCAAGGAAAGAAAACAGTGCATATCAGCCAATACATTAAACATAATATATTGGTAGAAAGTGGGAAAATCATATTGTTTTGACGGATGTAAAATTGATTTTAATCAATGGACCCTGTACATTTTTCTCTTACAATAGCAATAAGTTGATCAGAAAATTCTGAAATTACAAAGAATATTTTCAACCCTATATTATCAATATTAAAGAAGAGTAATAATAGTTCAAAGAAATTTACGGTGCCCGTTAGGTGACCTAAAAAACAAGTACAATCATTACCGACAGAGACTATCAAATAGATGAATTTAGATGATTTCCCTATCTTTGTATGCATAATTTGATGCTTCCTTATTTTCGACAAATTGTGCTACCGAGGCAGTTAGAGCAAGTAAAATATATATTGGCCAGGTAAACCCTTGCGTCAGAAATGAACCCGATACACAAAAGGACAAGAATCCCGCAAAATTACCTTCACTTATCGCACGAACAACCGCTGGATATTTACTGCTAGGGTGAGTCACTATATTTAAGGTGTTACGTGACGCTTTAAAGATCCTAGTCATCATAATTAAATAAGCGGCTAGACCAACAAATCCCGTTTCTGCTAACACACCAAACCAGGTACTATGAACCGCATGATTCAAACCATCCCAAAATGGTGTGTAATAATAATAATTAGAGTAAAATGTATTAATTCCAACGCCAGTTAATGGATTATCAAGTGCCATTCCAAAAGCAGCCTCCCAAGCGTGAAGCCTCCCCATTGCCGACTCATCCACGCCAGCCTCTACAGCACCGCCGGATTTCCTTCCACTGATCCCTGCAACAATGAACAAAGCGACAGTGCACAGACCGCCAGCGCTGAAGAAAAGCGCTTTCGATTTTATTCGGCGATAAGTTACAATGCCAACTACCGCCAGAACTCCAAGTAATCCCCCACGGCTTTGCGTTGCCATGATGGCACTAAACAACACGATAGTTGCCACAAATCCAAATAAGCGTAATCTTAGGCTTAACCCTATAGTCAACAATAGTGATATGGCAAAAGATAAGGGGAAAAGCAATACCAAGGAGAGATCATTAGGATCCCCTAATATTGATTCTATATTCCGGCCAATGGTCACACGGGTTTCTTCGACCAAACCAATGCCATTTATTTTATTGAATAGCGCGATAAAACCCACGATCAATCCTGCGCAAGACATCATAAGTAAAGTCAATTTAAAATGCTTTACTTCGGTAAGGAGCCAAGCTAGTACGGGGACCATAATAGCCATTTTTATATATGTTGATTGGAAATAAGCAATTGCTATGGTTCGATTAGCCGAAAACAACAAACCAATAAAAACGATTATAAAGAAAATAAAAAAAGCCCGTAATTCTGGTCTGCTATAGGGCTTGATTTTTTTACTGATCATTAAGTGCCACGTAAGGGTTGATATAGTAGCAAGAGAAAGTAATAAGGGAATACGTAGTGAATACAATACGGGGATTGCTTCGTGAATACGGAAAAAGGAGAAAACAATAAATAGTAAACCAATTGGCACGGAAAAATGTACCACGATGATAAGGGCAATAGGTATTAGAGCCAAAGCAATGGGCACAACGGGGTGAGGCACTAACGACCAAATAAGTCCAATCAAACAACATATAATACCAATAAACCATATAAGATTGGTACTACACTGTAATCTCCCTGACTGCATAAGCATTCCTATAGAATGTTTTATTAGATTATCTTGAAAAGCAAATTACATGCCAGTTAAAGCAACAACGCAGGTAACTGATTTAAAACGGAAAAGTAAATTTACATTAAAAATACTTACACGAATGTTTATATTGAATTGCGAATTACAAATTTTTAATTGCGAATTGGGAATTGGGAATTGTTCTAGTCTATCCAGAATAAGTAATTAGCAACAGCTTGTGTATCTGAATGATTAAAGTAAATTAATATGGCATCCATGGTAACTTTCAGCAATAATCGTTGTCTTTCGTTATTGATAAAATACTTATGAAATGAACAATATGCTGCCACTTTACACCGCCTAAACAGGCATCCAATAACTTGCGTAGATGTAAAGTCAATTGAATAAAATAGCTTGCAACGATGTAACTCGCCATGGCTAGAAATATATTTTCCAACAAGGACTTTCCAATCCCTGAATAGATTTACGTTCATTATTGCTTCTATTTAGCTATTTCTTATAAATATAAAGTAGATTACCTAAGTTATTCAAAAATCTTATAAAGTGATAAACGTAGTATTAGTTCCACTATTTTTTATAGTCAACCTGTGTTTTTACTGCATAATGATCTGACCAGCTAAATTTGTTAATACGTTCCCTAAAGCAAATATTAGCGGGTTTTGCGACCCAGAAGTGATCAATAGCTAAACCAAAAAAAGATAACACGTAATTGTTTTTGGGCCATGAATTTACAAATTCTGTATTCATGCCCTGCGTTAATAACTTTATACGACTTGAATTTTTTGAAATATTTAAGTCACCTATCACTAATACGTTTTTTGTTGGAGAGTCTTTAAGTGCATATTTTAATTGATATAATGTTTGATTTCTAGTTTGCCAAAGTTTTTCACTACGCGGTGAAGGCGGGTGTAATGTGTATAAACTTATTTCACCAAAGGGTAACTGCCATTGACTAGATATTAAATATGACATGTTGTCACTTTTATAATACTTAATACTAGAAAAAGCATAAAGGCTAAATATCAGTTGATCACTATGAACATACGGATGCTCACTTTCACCACGAATAAAGTAGGGATAATGAGGACTTAATTTTTTCACAATCTCCTGCTTTGATTGTTGACTGACGCCTTGTAGCGTTATTAAATGGTATTTTCTTCCCACAAGGTGTTCAATTAATTCATTGATCTCATCTTCCTTCTCGGTATATTTTATGTTGAATTGAAAAAAAATAACGGGAGCAATACATTCCTTATGATTAAGAGTTGTCATGTGATTTAAACTGTCAGTATTATTTAAAAAAATGGCTAAAAAAAAGTTAATTAAAAAATAACCTGTGCAATGAAGATATGAAATAAAGTGAATCAGCAACAGCATTAAAACACTGTAAATAACTAATATAATAAAGGGAGTCGATAAAATATTTTCAAGCCACCATGGCGAGTGAACCTGTTTCAGTGATAGCCAAATAACGGTTGGCATAAACACCAATATAAGCATAAGTATTAGTGATATAGTTAACTTCATTTCCATAAAACCCACTATTTCATCAGATTAAAATGTCTCTATCCCTAAATCTTAGCTCAAAAATATAACCTTACCCTTTACGTATTCAATTATTTCTTATTGCTAATTTGCTTTGCAAAGCTCCAGATATTTGTGCAATTTGCGAATAAAAAACAATCCTCTTGAAAAATAGACTCTAAATATCTTGTTATTGGGCTTATTCGCGCTGTATTAAATTGGTCTATTTTATGCATCTCAAGGAGTAAAACGTTGAACATTAACTTAGTTCTGCTTAATTCACTTAAATTTAAGATAGGTTCATTATGACTACTCAAAATATAAATATAGCTTTGCTACTTGATAGTAAAGACTATGGCGGTATTGAAACCCATGTTGCAAACCTTGCAAAAGGTCTTCATTCATCAGGCCATAGGGTAAAAATTATTTTATTGAATAACTATGGTGAACATCCCATTTTTGAGTCTGATGAATTTCTTCGTTCGATGCTATTAAAATTAGACGGCAGTCTTACCGCACTGTATGGCTTTTTAAAAGTATTCAATATTGATCTTGTTCATACCCATGGATATAAAGCAGGTATTATTGGCCGAATCACCTGTAAATTAATGAACACTGCCGTTGTTTCTACCTTTCACTCTGGTGAGAAAGGTAATATAAAATTACAATTATATGGTTGGATTGACCGTATGACAGCTCATTCATTCCCCTGTATTTGTGTCTCTGACAAAATTAAACAATCGGGTAATTTAACCGCAGAAGTGATTCAAAACTTTGTAGAGTTACCCAGCGATTTACCTGGGAAATTAGCAACTAAATTACTTTCAAAATCGGGTAAAACAACCGCACCATCTAAACAAGTAGCTTTTGTCGGTCGCTTAAGTTACGAAAAGGGTCCTGATGTGTTTATTCGGTTAGCACAGCAATTACCCGAGTACGATTTTTCAATATACGGGAGTGGCCCTATGTTAGAAGAGATTAGCACTACCGCAAGTAGTAACGTAACATTAGAAGGTCATGTTAAGTCTATGAATACGCACTGGTCAAAAATAAGCTTGTTATGTATTACCAGTAGAGAAGAAGGTTTACCTCTTGTAGCTATTGAAGCGCTTGTAAGAGGTATTCCTGTTATTAGTTTTGATATTGGCGGCATCGCATCTGTAGTAATAAATTCTGTAAATGGCTGGTTAATAGAACCGTATAATGAAACAGCCTTTCTTAAGTCAATCAAAAAAGGACAAAGGTTAACGAACGAAAAACGAACAGAAATGTCTTCATTTTCGTATTTGTATATTAAAAATAATTTTTCCAGTAACGCGGTTGTTCCACAAATATTTAATGTTTACAGCAAAGCGTTAATAGGTGTTTCGCATGCTAAATAGTCGATACAAAAAATCTATTCAACCAATCGACATTTTATGAGATCAGTATTTTTGATGAAAGGTATTACTTTGGTTTAGCTGCCTATGTCGATCAAGCATAAAAGATTAAAATTGCTCGGAAATGTCGTCTTAATGGTATTTGAGCCAGGCGTCCATACTAAAATATAATGTCTCCTCGGACAAAGATTTCAAGTGTGGCATCGATATTACTAAAGTGACGTTATCAATGAACTCTTATGTAAATTGCGAAGCACGTTAGTTTGTTCTTATTACTGGGATTAGCCGCTGTTGTGTTTTACTCGTTACAATCAGAATAATCTCCCCCCTCCTTTTGGCGCACTTTAGTTTTTGAATGGTGTTTTTACTGGACACACGAATACCCACAGAAAAAATACCACATTGGGATTAGGGTGTATAAACTTCTTCCATTTCTTTAACTACCAAATGACTTTATGCCACAGCCAGAGTTTTATCTTTGGATTTGAGTAAAGTTACACTGTAAAAAACGATTAAGGCATCAATGCAATTGATGCCTTAATTTACCTAAGCTATTGTCGCAAGTCCTCTTAATCAGTTGGTTGATTATTCCATCTAATAATATGTTGCACTCGTAAACTCAAGCCTTGCTAGGTAGAAGTAAGTTTTTTACATCACTTAATAAAGCTTTCAATACTCGTATTGAGGGAGATAATAAAAATGCGATGCTATGGCACCCAAATGACCGTGCAACATGAGTAAACTTGAGAGTGGATTGTTGTTGACTAAAAGAAGTGTTTCTGTGGTATTCAGCGTAACCTACTAATAATCTTGCGGAGCATTGCATTAATGCAATAGGATTAATATTAAAAATGTCATGCGCGTAGCGTCGCATTATTTTTCGTGTTTGCAATAAACGTAATTTGACATTTGCACTCTCCGAATTTGCACGCATCAAATAAGCCAGATCAACACTGATAGTGAATCCTATTGGGCCAGATAAAGCGATTTTTAACCAAAGATCCCAATCTTCTGCTGAAGTGAGCTCTTCATCAAATTTGACCGACGAGGTTATGACCGCTTTATTAAGTAATACGCCAGAGGTACCAATCACATTTTCAGCATAAATCATCGCTGCGCCTTGTTTAGGAATCATTTGATAACCCACTTGCTTAGATTGATTAATATATTTATTAAACAAAGGCCAATAATCAAAACAATTTCCAATAAATTTATTTTCCTCGTCAAAGTGTACGTAATTACAAAAACTTAATGTGATCTCAGGGTGTTTTTTATGAAATGCTAATTGCTTATCAAGTTTATGTGGTAACCAATAATCATCAGCATCTAAAAATGCAATATATTCTCCCTGTGATTTATCTAATCCAAAATTTCTTGCTTTAGCAACACTCCCACCATTAGTTATTTTAAAAGGACGTATTCTGTTATCACATAACGTAGCTAAAGTGAGGTATGTCCAAGAGTCATCAGTTGAACCGTCATCAATAATTATAATTTCAACTTCATCAACATATTGATTTTGGATGCTTCTAATAGCGATAGGCAAAAAGGATAAACAATTTTTAGTTGGGATGATAATTGATACTAAGGGTTCAGTATTCCTTTCATGATACTCAATTAAATGACTGGTACCAAAAGTTTTTTCTATCGCTTGTTGTAGGTTTATCATAAAAAATTCCCATTAATTATTACACGGAGTGGCATTAAGTTTGCAATATCCATGAAGATTTAGACGCACTTTATATGCCAATTTTTTAAAATGTGAAAATTTTTTAACTAAATAAATATAATAGGAATATCTATGAAAAAAATAGCTTATGTATTAGCCAGTTACCCTGTTTTATCAGAAACCTTTGTCGGGACTGAAATGCGCAATATGCAATTGTGTGGACATGATATTCAGCCTATTGCTTTTCATCGCCATGAAGGACAGTATCAAGAACAAGATCAAGCGCTTAAAGACAACACTTTATTTTTATCTGAGCATTCAAAACTTTGTGCTTTTAAAGGTTTAGCGTACATAAATATAGGGGTATTAAAGGCTTTGAAATTTTCATGGCAACAGCAAGGAATACCATTCAAGTCATTGATTGCTAATGCTTTAAAACTTCTTTATTTAGCAAAAAAAAACAACTGAAACCATTTTCATGCACACTTTGCGCAAGGAGCGGCAGCCACCGCCATTGTAGCTGCCAGACTGTGCGGTGCAACGGTTTCATTTGTAGGGCACGGCTATGACATTTATGCAACGCCTCAAGACCTTAAACTCAAGCTAAATGCAGTGGACTTTGCAATCGCAGTTTGCCAGGACATGGTTAATGACTTCAAAGAGTTAGCACCTAATGTTGCTGTTTCGTTGGTTTACTGTGGAGTTGAACTTGATAGGTTCAGTAACAAGTACTCAACGATGACTGAGCAAAATGCGATAACAACCGAGAGCATTCGCAATGTGCAATGCAAAAAGAATAAATTACTGTTTATTGGGCGTCTTTGTGAGACTAAAGGTTTATTCACTTTGTTACATGCACTCAAACTTTTACCAAAAGCTAAGCGTCCAGTGATTGATTTCGTAGGAGATGGCGTACTTAAAAGTGATTTACTGCAGTTTGTTGATGCTAATCGATTAACGGATCATGTTAATTTTTTAGGGGCCAAACAATCGACTTGGTTTATTAGCAATAGCCTCCATTATGATGCGATGATCGTGCCCTTTGAACTTGCTAGTAACGGCGATAGAGATACAGGGCCTGTTGTAGTAAAAGAAGCAATGGCATTAAAACTACCCGTTATCACTACTTATTTTATGGGATGCAAAGAATTTATTACCCAGTCCACTGGTTTGCATGTCCCCCCTAAAAGTCCGTCTAAATTAGCCGAAGCTATTACGCAATTTTATGCAATGTCTTTTCTAGAAATAGAGTCAATGAAAGACAATGCTTATCATCGTGTATGTGAATTATATGGCGCAAAAAAACAAGCGGGCAAGCTTTCATCCGTTATTGAGCATCATGGATAATAGTAATACGCATTACAATTGTCATTAGAGTTATTGATGCTTTTTACCGTGACAGAAGCGGCTAACATTAAGAGGTTATTTAATATTATGTTGAAAAATATTTTACGCTACAGCCATTTTGCCTTGATTGTTCTGAGACCCAGAAGCAGAAAAATTATCGAGCCGATCAATAATATTTTCAAACGCAGTTTGGAGCAAATAAAGACTTTACCACTTTGTGTAATCAACGGTAAAGATCCAGTTATTGCGTTTTTCGATCAAGAGAATGGAGTGTGCCTGAATACCGCTGATATTGATAGCGGTGAACATCAACGCAGGCAAAGAAATCAAGTCTCAGTGGTTGTTCATAACGGTTATATTTGTTTAATGAAAACTTATCAAACATTGGGCTGTCTTATCAATGAAGTTCGATCTCTGGATAAATTAAAAAACATTGCAGGGGTGCCCAAATTAATTGATATCAGTATCAAACATCAACAGGTCTATCAGTCTTTGGTGCCCGGTAAACCATTATCAGCTATTCTGAATGACAATGGTAAAACGCCTGGAGACTTATATCTTTACGAAAAAGAAATGACCGATCATCCGGAGTACCCAATTGATTTTGACCCGCTTAGCGCAGCTGTTTTACTGAGTCCGACATTTATCAATAAGCTGCGAGTATTGATCAATGCAATTCATGATGCAGGGGTACTAATACGTGATGTCAAATTTGGCAATATAATGCTGGATGGTGATATGCCGTATCTGGTTGATTTTGATGCAGCCACTGTCATATCAAGTGGATCAGATACAGGTCGCTTGTCGATTGCCTCAGAAAACAACTATTTTAATCGATTATTACCACTAAATTTGCCTAGCATTTAACAAAACCAAACTGGATGTTACTAATGAAAATTACTTTTACTTTACACCAGTCGCTTTACTTCGCATTGGGTATTGTGATCATGAAATCAGTTTCGTTGATCATGTTACCTATCGTCACCCGCTATTTACCGCCTGCGGCCTTTGGAGAGCTTGAACTGTTACTCAGTATATCCAATTTTGTCACCCTGCTGATGGGCTTTGGTTTAGTAGATGCACTCTACCGCTTCTCGGGTTTGGGCATCGCCGACGAAAATGACATTGGCAGAACCGTATTCACTTTAGCCACTATTAGTGGAGCAATGGTGTTGTTGTTAAGTTTATTACTTGCTCCTTTGTTACAACCGTATTTGGGCAGTAACATCGGTCTGTTTGATTTACAGTTAGTTATTATTCTGTTTTCTGTTGAGGGCTGTATTGCGATCCCGCTAGCCTGGTTAAAAATGAAAGAGGATGCTTTTAGTTTTTTCTTGCTCACGACAAGCAAAGCATTATTACAGGCTTTAATGACCTGGATATTACTACGTGAAGGCTATGGTATTACCGCAGTTTTATTGGCAGGGGTAACTTCTTCGGTCTTGCTCGTTTTACTGTTGTTGAGAATTCAAATCAAGGCAACTGGTTTAGGCTTAAATTGGATATTATTGCCACAAATATTACGTTATGGTTTGCCATTGACGATAAGCGCTCTGGCGGCTTTTACGGTATTAGGGGCCGACCGATGGGTGATCAGCCTAGTATCATCAACGGAGCAACTTGGGTTGTACGCGGTGGGCAAAAAGCTAGCAACGATCTCTGTAATGCTGATGCAACCGTTTATTCTTTGGTGGTATCCACGACGCTTTAAGATGTTAAAAGAAGACAATGGCAGTGCCGGAGTAGCTCATACCACTTCATTTGGCATCGCCTTAGTGATATGTTGTTCGACTTTGATCTGCCTCGGAAGTCCGCTCCTTTTTGGTACACTAATTGACCATAGCTATGCTTCTGCGATGCAATACGTACCAGCTCTGGCTTTACTTTATATGATAAAACAAACTGCTGAATTGGCCAACCTGGGTAGCTACATTGGCAGAAGCACCTGGAATGTAACCTTCATTGATGTTTGTACGGCACTGATCTGTGTGTCGTGTTTTTATTTTTTGGGTGAACGTTTCAAAGTGCCTGGCGTCATTGCCGCATTGATTATCGCACAATGTTTTCGTGTTACCCTGTTTTTTGTCATAAGCCAACGGGCACTTTATCTTAATTATGAAAAAACGAGCCTATTTGGTCTGCTGCTGATGTCTGGCGGACTGGTTTTTATATCGATGCAATTGAATGAATTTGTTCACCATCTACTGATGGTCTTGATATCGATCGGATTGCTCGTTTGTTATATGAACTTCAGCAAATTAATCACGCTCAGCCACTTAAGAAAACATCCAAAAATCGCACCTGAAGTCATCACGATAAAATGAGAACTTAGGAACTAAAATTATTTTTCTTGATATAAATAAACCGGTTAACTTCTTACTGCTTTAAAACACTTTGTTAATGGTCAAAAACTAACAGCGAATGTTTATTTTTAGGTGCAAAACAACCTGCTTGGTTTATCGCTAATAGTTATAAATATGATGCGATGATTGTAGCCTTTGATCGCGTCTGCAATGTTGAAAGAGAAGCCCTAACAGATTTAGTCAAATAAACAAGGTTTTAAAATCACCCTAGAGCACATCGTATTTTATGGAATATAAAGGATTTATTATCCGCTATACAGTTACACCTAAAATCCCTACCAAATTACCCGATGTGTTTGTCCAAATTTATGCACAGCTTTTGGTGAAGTTCAGGCTATTCAAAAGTACTTACAATCGAGTACAATAATTATATAGTGGTGAAGTACATTCTTATAATCGATTATAGAACAGCCTAGGTAATGGCTTTACTTGTTAAAATTGTAATAATACTTTTTCCCTTAAGGTACTGATGAGCATATTTCAGGAAGCTTGAGCAACTCATTCTCACAACACATTCTATATTAAGGGTCATTGTGGATAATATGCATAGATGGACTACACATTCGCTGATAATACGAATCCCATTAAGTAATCCGAGTAGTGACCTAAAAATAAATATAACGACGATTCTATTATTCTGAAAATACATTCCTAATTAGCAAAAACATCATCTTAAAATGCAAATAAAACAACACAAAAAAAATAAACTATTGATTTTATGGGTTATATCACATGGCATAATAACTGCTTTATTAAACAGTATAAAATAAGTGACTATCAATATAAAGAGGTACTTGTTATGTGTGGAATTATTAGGGCTGTAATGGGATCAGTAATAACCCCTGTTTTACAAGGTTTAGGTAGACTTGAATATCGTGGTTATCTCTCTGCAGGTATTCCAATAGTACCTTATGATGAAATTAAAATGGTAAAAGAACAAGAAGGTGCGTCAAAACCTAAGAAAATTAGTTATATTCGTCTCAAAACTTATACAGCAGGAGAGTTAAAAAATGGCCCTGTCGCCTTGCTTGATAAACAGATGGCGGTGTTGGTTATTGCACCTAAAAATAATCTAACCGATAAATTACTGTCAAATATTCAAGATGTACAAACGCGAAACGCCCCACTGTTTATTATTAGCGAGAGTAGTAATCGAAAGCATATCAACCTTCAAGATGATGAGTTCTTTGAACTGCCTTCCCCCTCAGGACTAATACTTCCCATAGTCAGTGTTATTCCAATGCAATTGGTCGCTTTATATAGTGGTCAGATGTTAGGAGGAAATATTAATCAACCCAAAAACTTAGCTAAATCGGTGACAGTAGAATGAATACTTTTAATATACACCACCTGAAACAGTGGGCGAAAACAAGCGATAGTTTTTTAGCGCAACTAATTAAAACACTATGGTTTAAAATTAAAACCATAGACATGCCGAACATCCCTTTTATATTTAAGATACTTTATTTCGTTCATATCGTAATAAAGCAAACAGTTAGCGATGTATTACGCATTCTTTATTACACGCCTTTACTTAAATCTAGACTTAAAAACAATCCTAAACAACTTTACTTGTATGGCGGCTTGCCCGTTGTAATTGGGAGTTTAGATATTATTATGGGGGATAGAGTCAGATTGGCCGCTATGACTACAATCAGTGGTCGTTCTGTGGGACATAAAATCCCTCAGTTAATCATTGGTGATAATGTTGATATTAGTTGGCGCACTTCAATATCTGTCGGAAATACTATTATCCTTGGTAATAATGTACGTATTGCTGGTGATTGTTATTTAGCAGGTTATCCCGGCCATCCAATTAATGCAAAGTTACGCGCTTTAGGTAAGCCGGAGGAAAACTCACAAGTCGGTGATATTATTTTAGATGACGACGTATGGCTAGCCACAGGAGTGAAAGTAATGGCTGGTGTAACCATTGGGCGTGGCACTATCGTCGCAGCGGGGAGCGTTGTCACCAAAGACTTACCTAGTTTTGTACTCGCCGCAGGGGTTCCAGCAAGGATTATAAAGTCAATCGAGGAGGAAAATCATGATTAATTCAGTACCTTCACTGTCACGTAAAAATAGACCACTAATTGTTTTTGGTGAGGACTGGGGGGCGCACCCTAGTTCAACTCAGCATATTGTGAAAGTTCTTGGTAAAACCAGACCTGTAATTTGGCTTAATTCAATTGGTCTGAGAAAACCAAAGCTAACACTACATGACTTATTGCGTCTATTTAACAAAGCGAAATCTTTCATTGTTAATAAACCCAAAAGTATAAAAGAGGGCAATATGGCTAAAGAGGATATTAACAGTAACTTTATCGTTATATCTCCATTAGTGATCCCCTGTGCAAATAGCTGGTTTTCTTTAAAACTTAGTAAGATTATTTTAAAGTGGCAACTAAAGTCAGCGTGTAAAAAACTAGCGATAGAAGATCCTATTATTTGGACTTCTTTACCAACATCAGTTGATTATTTAGAACTCTTTGGTAAAGCGCCCTGCGTATATTATTGCGGAGATGATTTTAATAGCCTTGATGGTGTTGATCACCAATTTGTTACACAAAAGGAGAGAGAGGTTGTTGAAAAATCGAGCTATATTTTTACAGCCAGTGAAAAAATGTTGGATAAATTTCCAAGTGAGAAAACGGTAAACATTCCACACGGTGTTAATTTTTCACTGTTTAGTGAGCAGGTAGTTCAAACACCTAATGATTTACCGAAAGGTAAACCTATCGCTGGTTTTTACGGCAGTATTTCAGCTTGGTTAGATCAAGATTTATTAGTACAAACAATTGAGGCATTACCCCATTGGAATTTTGTTTTTATCGGTAAAGTTGACTGTAAAGTAGAAAAATTAGAACAATTTTCTAATGTCTATTTTTTAGGAACTAGGCCACATAATGATCTACCTAAGTACATACAAAACTGGAATGTTGCGATGTTACCCTTCGTAAATAATAAGCAAATTCAAATGTGTAATCCTCTTAAGTTAAGAGAGTATTTAGCGAGTGGAACACCTATAGTTACTACTGATTTCAACGCACTAGAGGGCTATCGAAAACATTTACAAGTTGCTAACAAAACTAACCCTTTTTATCAGGCAATACTCTTAGCAAATGCTGAAGTAACACCTGCAATTAATTTTAATAAACTTGAAAATATGAGTGATTTACTGGCTATCACGCAAGCTAAAAAATATAGAAAAGCATCGGTGATTGATGAATCATGGGAAAGTAGAGCATTAGATATCCAGCAGTATTTAATCATGTGCTAGGAAAATTAAATATTCCGCTTAGCAATATAAATACATGTTCAAGATCTTCATTTATGCAAAAAAGTTTGTTGGGTGACGTGGTTTAATTGATTCGACTACCCCAGTTAAGGAATAATGAACTTAACCGGAGAATGAAAATGACAACACGTA
>ENA-OSET01000708-OSET01000708.1-sediment-metagenome-genome-assembly--contig:-NODE-708-length-36577-cov-4.178849_pt1 | contig 36577 bp, 30 predicted proteins | sample MGYA00237882_ERZ534229 | MGnify/ENA primary metagenome ERZ534229 (study PRJEB26408, sample SAMN06266212) | sediment metagenome | isolation source: Hudson Canyon methane seep mesocosm | place: USA:Hudson... | reverse complement strand
TAATAATATTTCGGAAAAATGTTCCTTTTTTATTAATAATATTTCATCTGCCGCTAATTATCCGTCAAAAGAATGATGTACTTGAAACAAATAATAGTAAGATCATTAATATCGTTTTTTAGTTTGTATTTAATTAAACCTAACGTTGCGGCTATACTTCGTTTTAATGCAATTTAGGTTTCGTTTTAGCTAGTTTTTTCTAAGATAAACGGTTAGTTGCATCCCCTTATTAGCTCTATTCATATACCACTTTAATATGGGATGCAAAAATTTTGGAACGTAGTAAATTGAACAAACTTCAACTCGTTTTTTTACAATTGTGAAATTTAATTTTTTTGATAATTCTTCAAATGATTTCACATCAAATTCATAGAGATGAAAAGGAGAATGCATAGGGCTAAGGTTCGTGACATAATTTGTGCCCCTAAGACTGAAATATAAATTCATGAATTTTGGCATTAACCATTTTGAACTTGGCACTTCAATTTGGATGATACCACCTTTCTTTAGCCATTTCAAAGATTTAGATAAGCAATATGATGGTTCGTATAAATGTTCAAATACGGCTCCATAAGTTATGAAATCAAATGAATTTTCATCATACTCAATTTCTTCTATAGTCCCTAACTTCAGTTTTTCTGGATCAATGTTCATTTTTTCTATTGCACGTGCATGAAAAGGTTCAGAAGGTTCTAATCCAAAGGCTTGATAGCCTTTTGCTTCCAACGACTTCATGGCCTTACCAATGCCTGCACCAATATCAAGAGCCTTCATGCCCGGTTTAAAGGGCATTAATTCATTAACTTCATTTATTTGATATGAAAAATAGTCAGAAGACCATTTGAAGTAACTTTCGATCCAGTAATCTTCAGGTGGTGTGCCATAATGATCTTGTAGATTTTCCGGAATAGCTAGAGGATTAGAATAAATTAAATTACAGTTATTACACGGCTGAATGCTAACCGATATTCCAATTTTTTTCTTCGGTCTTAGCCCCTGGGATTTATTTAGTCGCTGACCAAGAATTGGATGATTCGCATTTTCAGAACCACACATTTCACAATGGTTAATTTCCTTGAAGTTATATTTTTGCATTTTTAAAATTTAATTATCCATAAAGTTGCGCCTAAAATAAGTAAAACCGTTTGGTTAGGTAAGGTTATTTACTTTAGATTTTGTTAACTACTGTATTTATTCATGAAATATATTTCCGTACCATGGTTATTCTATGCCTTTACTAATGCTACAAGAGTAAATATATGAAGCAAAAAAAAAGGCTATCTCGATGAGATAGCCTTTTTTAAAAATAAAATTATTTATCTTAACAAACTTTTACGTTTGCAGCATTTAAACCTTTTTTACCTTCTTGTAATTCGAATTCTACTGTATCATTTTCTTTAATCTCATCGATTAATCCTGATACGTGTACGAAATACTCTGTTTTTGTTTCGTCGTCAACAATGAAACCAAATCCTTTGGTGTCATTAAAAAATTTTACTGTTCCTTTTTTCATTATAATAATTTATTAGACCGCAAAAATAGCACTAATAATGAACAAAGCGAATTTATTTATGCTTTATATTTGATTACACTTATCTCCAGCCTTATTTATCCAAACGCATTCATCTTCAATTCACTCTTATTCGAAGCTCCAATTTTATAGGTTTTGCCTACTATTTCATAAGGTGAGGCTAACACGTTTTCAAAGACACTTATTTAATGCAATTGTATATCTCAAATTTTTCATTATGCACCACTCTAATCACCTTGTTAAAAATTCTCTCTAAATGGGGCCCATAATTTAAATGGCGATTAGCTACCAATTGAAACTTTCCTCCGTGCTTTAAACAATACGTTACATCCTTAAATAAATTTAGGGAAATTTCAATATTGGTTTCATATTCAAAATGAAATGGAGGATTAGACACTACTAAATCGATAGAATTCTCTTCAATTTCCTTTAATGTATCGTTATAATGAAAACAAACATTCTCTCCTTTTAAATTAAGTTTAGCAGATTCAACAGCTAGATAAAAATCATCAATTAAATGTATTTTACAATTAGGTAACTGCTTTTGTATTATATAACCTAGCACACCGTTCCCTGCAGCTAAATCCAAAACCTCTTTCGTATTTTCTTCTACTTGTAGGTTCTCGATAAAGAATTGAGTTGCCTGATCTATTTCTTTCGCAGAGAAGACCCCATAATATTGTCTTAATATTTCGCTATTACTAAGGGTTAGCTTGTTTATCAATTCGTTTTCTTTTAATTCTTTTTTCTTTTTTAATATCAAAACTCGAGCCTTTTTCTTTGCTAAGCTTTGTTCAACTACTTCAAAATATTTATTTGAAATGGATAATAGTTGTTTTGTAAAATGCCTTGTCATAAAAGAGCAATAAACAACACCCTCAGCCTTTATACAAGTAGTTATCTGAGCTAAATATAATTCAAATAAATTTACCGATTTGGGAACCTTCATCAAAGCTATATCGACTTTTTCGTCAATACTAGAAAGCGGGTTAATAAAACGGCTATCATCAAACATTAACCCATTATTCTCTCGATTAATTTTGTGAGATTTTTCCTGACTTTTATAACTTATTACTGAAAGAACATCATTTTGATGGAGTTGGCAATTTAAATATCCAAATCTATCATTGTAGGTAATAATTTTCTTTTCAGATAAGTTTAGACCCAAAACTTGTTCTAATAAAAGCTCATCTGCTGCACTCCATGGCCTTAGAGAACGATCTGTTGTATTTGGATATCTAATTATTTTCACTTTGTAAAGGAACGAATTAATGTTGTTTTTACTTAGCCAATTTGGTTATATAAATAGACTCTATGAAAAGAATCATTTTTTGTGAAATAAACTATCGTATTTTCGCTGCATCAAAAAGGTAATATTTATAGCACTTGGATTCATTTTTTTATTTCTTGCCATATGGGGAGTCTTATTACCAGGCTTGCCGACTACTCCATTTTTGTTGTTAACCGCTTATTTCTTTGCAAAATCATCTCCCAAACTTAATAACTGGCTAGTAAGCAATAGGTTCTTTGGACCTTTCATTAAAGACTACAGGAAACACAAATCAATCAGGCTAAGCATTAAAATTACCGCATTAAGTATGATGTGGACGATGATAACTATAGCTGTGATCTGGTTAATTCCTCTTTTCTATGTACAATTGATACTATTAGGCGTCGGTCTAATTGGGACATTAGTTGTAGGATGGGTTATTCCAACAAGAAAATAGTTAAACAGTAAGCCATTTAAATTCATGTTGGAATTCCGGAATGACAATTCTTTCAGAAATTCTTTGCAATCTACCTGGTAAAGCCATTACATAATCCCTCGCTTTTTCTGCTTGCTCATTAAGACCTGTTTTGTTTGCTATATCCCAGTCTTTTAATAATGATTTTAAGATATCTGTATAATCATCTGCAGTATAAACATTTGAACGTTGAGCAGCATCTGAAAAATAAGTAAATGCATCACCTATTTTATCTCCTGATTCACGTAAAAAATGAGCTGGCATAGTTATTTTCTTCTTCATCATATATTGAAATGCTAGCATCATTTCACTTGGATCTATTTCGAAAATACGACGGACAAATTCTTTATATGCGTTGGCATGACGAGCTTCATCAGCCGCAACAAAAGCACACATTTTTGCTAATTGATTATTTCCTTTTTTATTAACAAACTCCCCCACTCTTCGATGTGAAACGTTCGTGGCTATTTCTTGAAAACTCGTGTAAACAAAATTCTTGTATGGATCTGTAGCAGTATGGATATCAAAACCATCACCAATTAAATATTGTGTAGAAATCTCCATTTCTTTCATGTTAACCCTTCCACTTAAATAGAGGTATTTATTCAACATATCACCATGTCTATTTTCCTCTGCTGTCCAAGCTCTAATCCATTGAGTCCATCCTTTTCTTTCACCTTGATCAACACCATCTAACCCCATCAACCAAGATTGGTAAGTAGGAAGTGCTTCCTCAGTAATCGTGTCACCTATTAGAACTGCAAAAAGATCATAATCAATTTCCATTGCCAATTCTTGTAATTCTTTGACTTCATCTAAAAATTCGGGTGAATTAGAGTTTGGTAACATATCAGTTGGCTGCCAATTTTTATCAGGTGAAACTAGAAATTTCTCAAGCAATTTATCCATTGACTTTCCAAGGGTTTGCATTACTTCTCTACGGTGATTTATATCGTACATCTATTTAGATTAAAAGTTAGGCAAAATTACGCTAATACTATAGTCTTTAAGACATATATTAACTTTTGTTTCTCATAAAACTTTAATCGACTTCTTAGTTTGTTTTTGAAAAAGGAAATTCATAACCTATTACTGCTATTGCAATGATATTATTGTTGCGGTTGTTACTTACCGCATAATTATAGTATATCGCTTTTCAGAAGAAAAATTAACACAATTGCAAGGGCGATGCTTGCGTCGTTTCTGATTAATTATTTTTTTGGATTGAACCAATTTGATTGCTGTTCTTTATTAAGAAACGTCCAAGCAACAATTCTACTTTTTTTGTTTCCTTGTCCCATCTCAATTGTTTTGACCTCTACTGCACCAATTGAATCTAAAGCTGCATGAATACTTTTCAATGTTGTTTGTTTAGCTACTTGCGTTGTAAACCATAAACACTGATTAGAAAAAGATTTACTTTGGCGAATCATTGCATGTATAAATTTCTTTTCACCACCTTCACACCACAGTTCATTATTTTGACCTCCAAAATTTAGAACTGTCTTACCAGCTTTTTTTCCTTTTAGGTTTTTTAATTTACGTTGAGTTCCGGCCTGTGCTTCTTCTATTGATGCATGAAACGGAGGATTACAAATTGTAATATCAATTCGTTCTCCATTTTTAATTATCCCGTAAAAAACGTTATTCGCATTTGGCTGATGTCTGATTTCAACTACTCCCTTAATCAAAGGGTTAGCTTCAATTATTTTATTTGCTGACTCAATTGCAATAGGATCTGTTTCTGAACCAATAAAATACCACCCATACTCTTTGTTTCCTATAATTGGGTAAACGCAGTTTGAACCAACTCCAACATCCAGACATTTCACTTTCTTCCCTTTTGGAATACTCTTTCTATCTCTGCCCAATAAATCTGCAACATAATGTACGTAATCCGCTCTACCGGGAATTGGCGAACACAAATACCCTTTTGGAATACCCCATTCTACTACATCGTAAAAATGCATCAACAATGCTTTATTTAGCATTTTAACAGCTTCTGGATTGAAGAAATCAATTGATTCATCGCCATAATCATTCAGATTTACAAACTGTTTTAATTCATGGCATGTCTTCGATAGTATTTTAAAATCATATCGCTCACGGTGCTTATTACGAGGATGTAAAATCGACTTAACTTTGGGATGTTGTTTTTTCGGTGGAAGCATTTATTTCATATTATTCTAGATTGCAAAACTACACTTTAATTCTTTTTATCTAATGTGTAAGATAAAATTGATATAAAGAGAAAACCACTAATCCGATTTGATTAATGGCTTTGAAATTTGGATTTAATAAATTATCAATGAATCGAGTTAAAAAGCTATGGAATTGTAATTTAAAGAGGGATAAATAGGTTAATTTTTGGGCAAAAAAGAAGCCGTTTTAAAAAACGGCTTCTTTAATTTATCGTAAAATGTTTATTTTACATAAACTCTTTTAGTAACGATTCCTTTATCAGAACGAACGCTTACCAAATAGATTCCTGAAGCAAACTCATTCATTGCTATTTGCTCTTTGTTAGAATTCATAGCTTGAGTATAAACTTGTTGTCCAGAAATGTTAGTAATTGTAGCCTCTGCATTATTTGTTCCTTTAGTTAAAGAAATAACAACCATATCATTTGTATTAATGATAGAAGCAAAGTTTTCTAATTCTGAGATACCTACGTTACCCATGTCACCAGCAGCAATATCAGTTGCAGCAGTAGCATCATAAGCATAATCTTTAACAGTTAATGTTCCTCCGTCAGCAGATAAATCGACTCTTATCCAACCGTAATGTGCGGATCCACCAATATCAAACTTAACACCTAAGTAAGCATCCGTTGCACCAGCCATTCCACTAGGATTTGGTCCATATGAGTTACTAATAGGAGCTCCTAAGTAATAAGAACTAACAGCACCTATATTTCCTTGACCTGTACCAAACACACCAGCACCACCAATAGCAGCAGCTGCAGCAACATTTGTTAATGGGGCTCCACTAGTAGCAGAAGCCATCCATCCTTCATTACTTCCTGCTCCTGGAGTCAGAGCTACAGCAGCTCTATAAGTAAATGTATAAGGAATGTTGTATCCACCATAAGGGTAAATACCAGTGGTTAATGTATCCATGGTAGCTAAAGTAATGTCTCCAGTCATATCTCCATTGAAGTCAATAACTGTACCTTGTTGGTGTCCAGAAATTGCCATGTCAGGATTAACGTCAGTATAATACACTTGCCCTTGTGCAGCACCTGCAATAAGAGTAAGTCCACCTGCTAAAGCTGTGTACTTTTTTAATTTTGAATCTAAAGTAATTTTCTTTTCCATACGCGTTTTTTTTGAATTATTATAAAGTTGTTAACGGCCCTAATTTACATTTTTTTTTCAAAACTACAATAAGTTCCAAACTCAATTTTTAAAGATTGTCTTGTTAATTATATCTATTTACTCCTGTTTCTATATAAATCTCTATCAACAACTTCCATCATATTTTCTTTATCACCTTCTTTCCCTAAAAAAGAAATGATGTTATCAACCTCCTCTTCAGGGTTGCTAATAACGTTACTATATTGAACCCTTAATTGCTGGACATTTGGCTGACTTTCAATCCAAGCCTCTACCTTTACTAATTGCTTTTGAAATGCGTCATTTAATCCTAAAGGAAAAGCTTTAGATTTAACATCTTTTTCTTTTCCAAGCATTATTTGCTGGCTTTGAAGCACTTCACTCATTTCCCTTTCCATAAAAATTATTTTATAATCATAATTTGAAGGCAAAAATGGTAGTAATTGCGCTATAATTTTAATCGTTTTTCCTTTTGCTTCCGGCAACCAACTTTTATCAACCATCAATTTCTTGACTGGTTCATACTCATAATATCCTTTCGGGTTATTACTATCCGCTTCTCTTAATTTGTCAGTTAACACTTCATACCCTCCTTTATCAAGAATCTGCATCATCATGGATGTTCCAGACCTTGGAAGACCAGAAACAATAATAATTTCACCTTTAATTTGATCATTAATGAATTTATTATGCTCGTCCGCTTTTACTGGGTTCGAAATATATTTTTCATATATTTCAACCAGCCATTTTCTAGCTTTTGTCATACCAGGAGCTAATGTTACTGCAGTTTCAAATGCATGCCCTGCATCTTCATACTTTTCTAATCTCATTAATGCTTCGCCAATATGATAATGTGCATTTGCCATAGAAAAGTTTAGTTCTACCGCAATAAAAAATTCATCCAAAGCTTCTTCCAGCATATCCCGTCTCAATAAGGAAACACCTAAACCATGATGTGCAAAAGAATTAGACTCGTCAATTGACAATACCTGAATAAATGCATCTTGCGCTTCGACCCATTTTTGACGCATCAAACATACTTTCCCAATATTTAATAAAACATCTATTGAACCGGGAGTATTCTCTTGAACTTTTTGAAATAATTTCAATGCTTTCACTGGTCTGTTCAAATGCATTAATAAAAGACCTTCTACAAAATCGATATAATTTGGAAGTTCAACATCTCTTAAAAACCCTTTTTTCTTTTTCAATATTTCCTCTGGAGTTAATTTTGCATTTTCAGACTCTATTTCTGATTGTTTTTCTTTTAGAGACTCTATTAATGCCTTACATTTCTTGAATTTTTTTGTTCCGATATAAGCGTAAGCTAATTTTTGTCCGTAACGAACTTCTTTTGTATCCGCATATATTTCTTCTAATGCGTCAATTGCCTTTTCATGCTTCCCCGCATCCAACAAGTTTCTGGCTACATAAAATCTAGACTCATACTTAATGTCTTCTATCCTTTGTGCAATATCATCTCCTGGAGCATCTATATATCCAAGTTCAATTAGTTGTTGCATAGCCTCTTGAGCAGCCCAAGGGTCATCTTGTAAATCAGTTGGATGTGTGCCAAAATCTCCTTCCACTTTCTCCCAATCAGGAATTGTATCAATTGTTACTTCTTCTTTAAACGCCTGAACAAGCGGCTTTCCTTCCATTGTCTCTCCAATTGGCAAACCATATAATGATAGAATCGTAGGAGTAAGATCTAATATTGAAGCTCCGTATATTTTTTCTCCTTTTTTAATACCTGGTCCACGCATACAAATCATACCAAAAGGACTGTGCTCTTGCGCTGGAGCTGCAGGTTCTTTTACAAAGAATCGCGGTCTTAAGTGATCTGAATGAAACCCATGATCTGAAACTATTATCACTGTAGTATCATCATCAACCAGACTAAGTGTTCTTTCCAACATCATGTCATGAAACAAATATCCAGCTTCAACAACATTTTTATAATTCTTATACATGTCTTCAGGAATACCAGGCCTCATCGGCGGGTGAAACTTCATTGCTGCATGGCAGAAATGATCAATAGCATCGTGATAAACCGCCATAAAATCCCATTCCGTTTCTCTTTGCAAATATGTGGAAGCTGCATGAACAGATGCCGCATTTGCAATAACTTTTGCGATATGCGTTACCTTAACTTCTTTATCTACATCCATATCTTTTAGATGCGGCATAAACGGTAATAGATGAGCTCCTGTTAATTCTTCAGGATGTACTCTTTGTTCAGCAAGGATATCTTTCATGCTTTCTGGGTGTATAGTCCCATCAGGCATTTCCCATTCTTCCTTCATCGGCTTGTTGGCAACCTGGTAATGGTTCGAAACCATTACACCATTTATTGGCTCCGTTGGATTTGTTGGCCACCAAGAAACAACATTTGATTTCATCCCTTCACTATGCAAAATATTCCAAATAGCTCTGGTTTTCCTCGATGTAGATGTAACGGGCCTCATTCCCGAATTATCTGCTAAAGGCTCTACAAACCCAGTTATTCCATGCTTATCGGCTCTATATCCTGTTGCCATAGAAGTCCATAACATTGGAGACAATGGAGGGTCTAATGTTTTAATAGTACCATGAACACCTTCGGAGATGAATTTTGCCAATGCCGGCATTTTCCCTTTTTGAATAAGCGGGGTCATGATTTTCCAATCAGCTGCATCCCATCCAATAACTAATACTTTTTTTGCTATTCTTTTACTCATCGTCTTTCGAATTTGAATTTTCTGATTCTTTCTTTTCTTTCGCTTCTTCTGCTTCACGTTTCTCTCTCCACATTTTCAATCCAACGTCCCCCAGAGCTAATAACCCAAGTGAACCCAATGCAGGAATTTCGTATTCTTTAACGCCGCTTTCCTTTTCTTTTTTCATCAGTAAATTAATTTATTCGTGAAATTTTATTTTTGCTGCACGAAAATACAAAATATTCCTTGAATATCATTTGCACTATACACATGAAAAAATAGCGGTATTAAAAAGTGGAAAGTTGCTTTTTTAGAACTTTAATATTTTCTTCTTTAATCTTCTGTTTTTGTTTACTTGAAGTATCCGTGTAGTATTGATGCTTTTCTTCTAAAAACTTAATTTGAACTTTCAGCCATTCACCATCACCATATGAAATACCATACTCTAGGTGTTCTTCTCGCAGCGTTTGTGCAATTTTCGAATACTCTGTTCTTCCAAAATAATCATGATCAGCATCACACATAATTTTCTCTAATAATGTGTTCGGTTGAACTTTTATATCTGTTGCTAAAATTATTTTGCAAATCTCTTCAACTTCTTGCTTATTATATTCCATTTCAGGAAGAACTTCCCTAACTAACTTAACAGCTTCTGGCTCGTTAGATTGATACTTAAATAAAAAACCTGCATCATGAAAATAAGCAGCAGTTAACAGAATAAACATCTCATCATTTGATATCCCTTCAGACTTACCTATAGTTTGCGCCTGTTTAACAACATCAAACGTATGGTGAGCGGCGTGATAAAAAAGGTTTTTAGGCAATTCCTTTACCAAACGTCTAACTATATATTCTTTTGCTTTCGAAAAATTCACATACAAAAATAATACAAAAAACGCGTTAAAACTGTTTAGTTTTAGACATTGTTATTGACAATCTATAAAAAATTCAATTGAATAAATTAAAGATTCAAATTACTCAACTATATTTGAGTCGTATGAAACTCATTTCGCTCTTGATATTTATCATCATTTCCACACTATGTGAAGGGCAAAAAATGAAAATATTAGACTATCCTGATTCGCTTATAAAAAGAAGGAAAAATGCAGTTATTATCAGCGAAAGTATTGGAACAATTTCCTCATTGGCACTACTAAACGAAGTCTGGTACAAAAATTACACTACAGGAAAATTTCACTTTTTTAATGATGGAAAAGAATGGATGCAAGTAGATAAAATGGGGCACACCATGACTTCTTATTATGCGGGAATTATAGGTATAGAAGCTTTAAAATGGAGCGGAGTTAAAAAAAATAAAGCTACTATTTGGGGCGGAAGCCTTGGCTTAATTTACTTAACTGGTGTTGAATTTTTAGATGGCTATTCAGATAAATGGGGCTTTTCAGGCTATGATATGCTAGCCAATACCACGGGAACTGCATTTGCAATAAGTCAGAACCTTATATGGGATGAGCAAAGAATTAAACTTAAGTTTTCTACACATCAAACTAAGTTTGCTGCTTACCGACCTAATTTGCTCGGCAGTAATTTTGCAGAACGTATTTTGAAAGATTACAATGGCCAAACCTATTGGCTAAGTTTAAATATTAAAAATTTTTTGAAGGAAGAATCCCATTTTCCTAGCTGGTTAAATGTAGCTATTGGCTATGGTGCGGAGGAAATGGTTACTGGAAATATTAATGCAGATTGGTGTATGACCAATCCTATATGTAATGATCTTAACAGGTACAGACAGTTTTACTTGAGTTTCGATGCCGATTTATCCAAAATTGAATACAAAAGAAAGTTCTTCAAATTACTTTTTGGAAGTTTTGGCTTTCTAAAATTCCCTGCTCCAACCCTAGAATTCAGTAAAAATGGTATAAAAGGGCATTTATTTTATTATTGATGAGAATGCTACGTTCTACCGCCGCATACTTTAAAGTCGGTTTCCTTATTCAATCGTCCATCTTAATCCTCCATAAACCATTCTACCAAAAACAGGAGCCCATATAAGTGAACTATCGAAATACTCTCCATATGGATTTTCAGCTTGTATAATTGGATTCTTTTGAATAAAATTTGTTAGGTTTTCCCCTCCCACATAAAATTCGAATTTCTTAGAAATTACTTTTGTAATTTGCCCGCTTAATAAGATGTATGAAGGAGACTTCTCGATTACTCTAAATGCAACAGGATTTAAACTAGTTGAAGGAATTCTTTGCTCTCCAACCAATTGACCCGTAACATCAAACTTCCATTGCCCCTCTTTATCGTTCTTTTTTGTTTCGTAGGATAAATTAACAAAGCCCTTATTTTGGGCTAATAATGGTTTGGAGAGCATTCCAACTTTAAAATCTTTTTGGACATCTAAAAAACGATACGCTAACCGAATATCCATCCTTTTGGAAATATCATAATTTACTTCTACTTGAAAAGAATTCGAAAAAGATTGTCCATCCAAATTATAGAAATACACCTCTTGTGGATTGTAATCTAAATCGACAATTATTTGATTCTCAAAAAGCGTATGGTAAAAATCCACATTAATATTTCCTTCCCTAAATAAAATCTCAAAATCTTGATTAAATCCTAAGCCAAAATTCCAAGCGCTTTCCTGCTTCAAACCGAAACCAGGAAGCTTGACATCATTTTCTATTATCCAATTTCTAGAAGTTGCTAATAAGCCAACGTTTTCCATAATTAGATTTGGTGTTCTTCTTCCTCTTCCTGCTGAAATTTTAAGCGCATTTTTTTCAGTGAAATTATACCTCATATTCACTCTTGGCGTTATAAAAGAACCGTAAACAGAATGGTAATCAGCTCTTACACCTGCCACAAAGCCTAATTTCGATTTCAGTAAATTATATTCAAAATATGCTCCTGGAACAATCTCTTCCAAGTTGTATTGTTGAACAATAGATGTGTCATTGTTTTGAAGTGATTCCTCGTAAAGGTCATAAACAAGGCTAACCCCGGTTTTAAAATTTTGCTCTTCCTTTTTACCCATTTCGTCTTGGTAAATGAAGTTCGCATATCCACTTGTCTGCTTTCCTAAATATTGCCTGTTTCCAAACAAAGACTGATGATCGTGATAAACTCCTGAAAATTGAATAGCCATACTTTTATATTGCTCGTCCGGAAATAAATAACCGATTTTGGCAAAAGCCTGCCCCCTATTTGTTGTAGAAGATACTTTGTAGGGGTTTTGCAGATTATCCTGCGCTAATTGTTTATCAGTCACACCTTTCCCTGCAAGACTGCTAAAACTAAGGGCGCCAACACCATATTCCATACGTAGTATTTGTCCGGTATAATCCCACTGGTTATGCATGATGAAATTTTCGGTAAGTGGTCTATCTAAAAAACCATCCGTATTATTATCTATTTCTAAAGCTTGGTATTTCGCATGCATCAACAGGGTAGATTCCCACCTTTTCGAAACAGCTTTGCTTAAATTTAAGTTTAGCTCCATTCGACCAGCTTGATTACCAAAAAGGTTTAGATGTAATTTTTCAGCATTCCCTGGCTTCTTCCAATCTAAATTAATCTGGCCCGTCATACTCTCATAGCCGTTCACTACAGAACCTGTTCCTTTAGAAACTTGAACAGAGTTAATCCAACTTCCTGGTACATATTCAAATCCATAAATAGTAGATAATCCGCGAATCATAGGAACATTATCTTGCATAATCTGTACATACTTGCCCGATAACCCAAGCATTTGGATTTGCTTAGTACCCGTTACAGCATCTGTAAAACTTGCGTCAATGGAAGGATTGGTCTCGAAGCTTTCCGCAAGGTTGCAACAAGCAGCTTTCCTCAATTCCCCTGTATTCATGGTATGTGCATTTCTTACAGAGAATTTGGAAATTGTATAATTCCCTTTTTTAACAAGTACTTCCACACCAGGAAGAATGCTCCCATCTTTCAATACTATATTAAGCAATTTCTTCCTCTTTGGAATGTCAATTGTATCCGGTTCAAAACCAATAAACGTAACAACAATTTGTTTGTAATGGTTTAAACTCTCTAATTTGAAATATCCATCCGAATCTGTAGAAACACCTATTGTAGTTCCTGGGAAATGAATATTCGCTCCAGGTAATGGAGCAACGGAGTCCTTTGAATCTAATTCGTAAACATGTCCTTCGACTACTGTTTTATCTTCTTTTTGCGTAAATGCAAAGGAAGAAATTAACAGAAAAAGAACAGTTACAACTTGTTTAGCTGCAGCTTTCATAAAAAGAAGAAATTAATGATTAACATCCTCTCTATACTTGCAACAGCTATGTATATTATCATAACTTTCCTTACTCGCTTTCACCTTATCGGTGTCGTGGCCTATTCCCGCGATTAATTTATGTATTGCAAGTTCTGTTATCTTAGTTGTATTAAATATTACTTTGCAGTTATGCGTATCTAAATCCCAATCCGCAACCCGAATACCTTTGGCATCTAGTACTTTTTCAATACGATCTTCGCACATTTCACAAACTCCAGAAACTTTAAAGTTGATTTCTTGGTATTTACTTTTTTGCTTTTGTCCAAAAGCAGTAGTTGAGATTATAGTAAGTACTATTATTAGTATATTTTTCATTTGTATAATTTTTATTGTTATTAAAATTCTAGCTATCCAATGGAGGAAAGCCTATGCTTGCAACTTTTTACGAACTAACAATAAAAATCAAATTAAGAAAGACTGTATAAGGACAGGAATATCCCGATCGGGAATTGGTGGTGAATAATGGTTGAATTCAACAATATTTGCATTCTCTTCAATATTAAGCGGGGTAAAAACGTTGTAAATCAAAGCCGAAGTAAAAAGCAAATCTGGGTTTAATGAAACGTTCTCTATTTGCGTTACATAAACAAAATCCAATTGAAAAAACTCAGTTTCATCCTGACAACAGCCTTTTTGTTCTGTTTTTTCTACTGGTTGTTTATGACAGCATTTATGAGCAGAAGTTTCTTCTATTTCTACCTCACAGACGCATTCTCCAAAATCAACAAAATAGGATTTAATCACCCCTTCTTTTTTGCATATATGCGTATTAACAGACACTCCTATTGAAGAAATCAATACGGTTAGCATAAGAAATATTGCTGCTATTTTTTTCATGTGCATTGCGAATATACGATAAATTGAATTTTATAATTCTAGATATAACATATTAATAACAAGAAAATTAAATTGTCAAAGAATAATATGATTTAAATATTAATGAAATAATTACTCATTTCTATTTTATGTGTTCGCGATATCACTGTGATATTTTTTTTAAAAAGCTCGAATAGCACGCACGCCATAAACAGAGTTCTTACCCGTATTGACCTGATTCCCGTTACTGAAAGTCTGAATCCAAGCGCTGTTACTAGCACTCTCCGTAGAACTCCAATAAGAGCTAGTAGTAAAACCGCCAACAACAGCTTTTTGTAGATATAATAAATTTAGTTCATATTTTGAAGGTAAATACCAGTCACCATCATACCAACCAGATGCTCCAAAATACTCGTTACAAACAGTAGCGGCAAAACTGTTACCATCTACTGGTCCTTGGTTGGCTATTATAATTAATGTGTTTTTTAGTCCAGCACCAATACCTTCAGCTCTTGCACGAGTATTTGTAAAAGAACCACCATACCATCTGATTCCTGTACTCTGATCAGTTGGAGCACTAATTAAACCGTGACAGCCTGAAGCATCCAAATAAAAAATGATACCGCCTTGGTAGATATCACCCACTTCAAGACCGCAGTCAATTGTTGAAATACTAATTACATTTCCTGTTATATCAATTCCGGAACCTGCTGTATACACTCCCACACTATCTTGAAATGTTCCACCTCCATTACTCAAAGTAACCGTAGTTCCTGAACGGTTTATTGCTTGTATCTCATTAGTAGGATCGCTATCAGCATCGTCTACATCATCAGTTCCATCAGATAATCCTGGAGGAATTCCGGGTAGGTTAGACCAATCTTGTAACTCATTTGTTGGATCTGCATCAGCATCATCCACATCATCCGTTCCATCAGATAATCCTGCTGGAATTCCGGGTAGGTTAGACCAATCTTGCAACTCATTGGTTGAGTCTGCATCGGCATCATCCACATTATCAATCCCATCAGATAACCCAACAGGTATTCCAGGTAGGTTAGACCAATCTTGCAACTCATTTGTTGAGTCTGCATCCGCATCATCTACTAGGTCATTAACTGTATTCTCTGCTGTTTCCGCATAGAGTGCGTAAGGAACACTCATTAGTTGAGATGTTCCCATTACAACCCAAGTCATTCCTCCTAAGAAATCTACTGCAGTCTCCATAAAGTACGGTCCGTTTGACCAATCAATTGACGTAAAATCATCTGTTGTAGTACCTGTTCCTATTTCAAGGTTTACCAAACCATAAGCGTTTGTGGTAGTTGAAAACGTTTCGGTATAAACTACAGTTCCTCCAATACTTCCTTGTTGAACTGTTAAACGCATCCCAACCGCTTGGTTATTTAATATTAAGTTACCAGCATCTCTTACCACTGCTTGATATTTAAAGCCTTCAGGTGCTTGACCGCAAATACTTAATGACATTGTTGCTATAGCAACGACTGAGAGTAGGATTTTTTTCATCTTATTGTTGTTTAATTAATTGAAAGGTCTTTAATTTTTGTGTGTCGTTATTCAAGATTAAAGAATAAGTCCCTGGTGCTAATTGACTTACTTGAATTGGCGTTTGCGCCGAAGAAAGCTTATCCTGCATTATGAGTTTTCCCTGCGCATCATAAAGCGTGTAAGTCACGTTCTCGAATGTGCTTGTTGTAATATTTAATATAGCTGAAGTTGGATTGGGGAAAATTAGAGCTTCATAACTAGGAACATGATCTTCTATACCTACAAAGTTCCAGTTCGTTTGATGAAAACCTTGCGTTAGGTCGGTGGCTCCATCGGTCCCTGTATTGATTACAACTTCGCCTACGGTAAAGTCTATACTTCCACTTGAATTGGAGTATGAATCTCCTTGGGTAGCTACTACTTCTTGTGCCGAAACACACACACTAGTAAGTAGTAAACAGAATATGAATGAGTTCTTAAACATATGGCAACCTATTTATTATGTGTAATATAGTAAATAATATTTAACTTTGTGTGTGTGTGTGTGTGTAAAAAGAAAGGAAATACTGATTTAATTATACTTCCTAAAAAACAAAGACCTTAGCAACCCTCTCTACAGGAAATGGGGCGATTCTTTGTATTTTTGTCTGAGCGTCATAAGAAATAAATAAACTTAATCAACAACTAAAATATGGGATTGTTTAACATGACAGATGAAACATGGGAAAAACATGCGAACCCTTTAAGTGTTTGGACGAGAATGATAACACTTCCTTTTTTAGTATTGGCTATATGGAGCAGAGTTTGGATTAGCTGGTACGCTTGGGTAATTGTAGGTATACTCGTTATTTGGTTAATTCTTAACCCTAAAGCATTCAAAAAACCAAAGTCAACAAAGAATTGGGCTTCTAAAGCAGTATTGGGCGAACGCGTTTGGATTAACCGTAGAAAGTTTCCGATTCCTAAAGATTATGCATTTATGGCTACTCTATTAAACACCATTAATGGATTGGGTTTACCTTTTCTTATTTATGGATTGTACAACTTTCATTTTTGGACTACCATTCTAGGGATGGTATTGATCTATGCTGGAAAAATGTGGTTTTTGGACAGGATGGTTTGGCTATTTGAAAACATGAAAGAAAAGCATAAAGAATATAGTAATTGGGAATATTAAAAATATTTTGATTCTATTAAAGTTCGTACCTTAGTACTAGAATGATTGAAGCCAAATCAGAAAACACTGCAACTATACTCGATGTTGAGGGCATGACCTGCGCCAATTGTGCTATTGGGGTTGAAAACCAATTGAAAAAACTAGGTGCCGATGACATCAAAGTCAATTTTGCGTTAGGTGAAGCTTCTTTTGTTGCTCCAAAATCGATTTCGGCAGATGAAATTGCTAAAGGTATAACCCAAATCGGTTACAAATCACGTATTCGAGAACATGACAAAAGTCAAAAGCAAGGACTTTCATCTATCGAAAAAAAGTTTTGGTTCAGTTTATTCTTTACCCTTCCATTAATAACGCACATGTTTTTACCACGTGATTCGTTTATGCAAAATCCTATTTTGCAGGTTTGTTTAGCCTTTCCTGTTTTTATTTTAGGGGTTTTTCACTTTGGAAAAAGTGGGCTATCCTCTTTGCGTACCGGTGCACCTAACATGGATATTCTTATTTTTATTGGATCAGCTTCTGCTTTTTTCTACAGTAGTTGGGGTGCATATATGTTCCATGGTACACCGTTAACTCACGATTTTCTGTTTTTTGAAACCTCTGCTTCGATTGTTTCTTTGGTATTACTTGGTAATTTACTTGAACATCGTTCCATAACCAAGACAACATCGGCTATTAAGGATTTATCGGCTATGCAAGTCAAAACTGCTATGCGATTCAATTCAAATGGAGAGCCGGAAGAAATAACTTACAACGCTATTCAAGTTGGTGATTTACTCTTGGTAAATACAGGCGATGTAATTCCTATTGATGGAATTATTATGGAAGGAAATGGAACCATTGATGAATCCATGATATCTGGAGAAAGTATGCCGCTAAATAAAGAAAAAGGGCATAAAGTTGTAGGAAGTACAATACTTACAGACGGGAACATAATCCTTAAAGCTGAAGCTATTGGACGAAATACTGTTCTATCCAAAATTATTGACTTAGTCAAAAACGCACAGCAAGACAAACCTGAAATTCAGCGATTAGGAGATAGAATCAGTGCCATTTTTGTTCCAATAGTACTTGGTATTTCATTAACAACATTTCTACTCAGTAAATTTGGTTTTGATTTAAGCACACAGCAAAGTATGTTACAAGCTATAGCCGTATTGGTTATTTCTTGTCCCTGCGCAATGGGATTAGCCACCCCAACAGCCGTTATGGTAGGAATTGGTAGAGCCGCAAAAAAAGGTATCCTCATAAAAGGTGGCAGTACACTGCAAGAATTAGCGAAAACAAAAACCATTATTTTTGACAAAACAGGAACTTTAACCACGGGTAACTTCACAATCAAATCTCTCAACGTAATAGACGGCAATACGCAAGAAATTATTGACGCGCTATTTAATATAGAAGGAAGAAGCTCGCACCCGATTGCTAAATCAATTGTAGAGAACTTAAAAGAAAAAGCAAAAGCCATTGCGCTATCAGACATTGAAGAGGTAAAAGGAATTGGGCTTTCTGCAACTGATGAAATGGGTAATAAATGGAAAGTGGGTTCATATAGAATGGCTAGTGAATTGACGGATGACAAACTTCATGAAGTTTATATCCTAAAAAACAATAAACTAGTAGCAACATTAGATATCGAAGATGAAATAAAACCCAAAGCAAAGGAAATGATAGCGGAACTTACCAATCAAGGTATTGAAATTATCCTTCTAAGTGGTGACAAACAAAGTAAATGTGATGCCCTTGCTCAAACATTAAATATTCAAACTGTTTTCGCTGAGCAACTTCCTGATGAAAAATTGACTAAAGTTGAAGAATACAGTTCCAAAGGAAACACTGTAATGGTTGGAGACGGTGTTAATGATGCACCAGCGCTTGCGCGTGCTTCTGTTGGCATCTCTTTTGGTGACGCAACAGATGTTTCAATAAATACCGCACAAGTTGTTCTGCTAGGAACCAACGGAATAGATAAATTAACCGAAACACTCCACCTCAGTAGGCTTACTTTCAAAACAATTAAACAAAATTTATTTTGGGCCTTCTTTTACAATGTATTAGCAATTCCGGTAGCGGCTTTTGGTTTTCTAAGTCCAATAATAGCAACTGCAACAATGGGGTTGTCGGATATAGTGGTAATTGGAAATTCAATATTACTAAAAGTGAAAAAATGAAATTAATCTCAGGAACTTTACTATTTGTATGTATTACCACAATGTTTGGCTGTAAAATGGTGTATTTTGAAAACCCACAACCCTTTTAATCTAAGAAATTCATATAGCAGATACCAGTACCTATATAATTATATTAGTTATTTACAATTTAATCAATAAAATATTGACATTAATATGGCAAAACTAGTATCTTCGTAGAAAATTAAATCGACTTATTATGAAATCAATATTATCAACAGCTATACTTTCTTTAATTAGTTTCTTCACATTTTCGCAAACCACAATTGAAGGAACTTATTTACCGGTTAAGAACACAAGAATACTACAGGTTTGGGACACTTTATGCTCCACTATGACGATTCCAACTATCGGTACTAACCAAGTATGGGATTACTCAAATGCTTTCGGAAGTATTATGGACACCTTCGAATTAGCGGTTAAAGACCCTATTGCGACACCACATGTAGCATATTTCCCAGATGCAACACACGCATCTTTTTTAAGATCACCATTCCCACTTGCGGATTCGCTGTGGTTGTACTTTACCGTTGACACCGTTGGAATAAACAATTTGGGTTATTATTCGGATAAATCAGATTTTAGCGGTTTAGTTACGGCTAATCCTACTGAATTTGTTTTGCCAATGGCGCTTGATTATCAAGATACCATAATTGATAATAGTCGTTATGAAGGATATCTTGATTATGCAGGAACACCAGCAAGAGTTATTAGAACTAGCAGCAAAACGATGTCAGTTGATGCATATGGTACGCTTACTACACCAGACGCTACTTATTCTGAAGTGATGCTTGGAAAAGAAGTAATTAATCAAACAGATTCTGTATTTTTTGATGTAGCCGGAACAGGTAACTATACTTTCATTGCGGAAATTATAGACATTACACATCGGTTTCATTTTTTAAGAAACAATACTTTTGCAAGTACTCACTTGATGCAAATTAACACCGATGCTACTGAGACTAATGCCCTATATGGCTGGTACACCTTACCAGTGGATTTTGGATCTATTGGCGGCACAGTCTACGATACCACCGGAGGTCCTATTACAACTGGAGAAATGTACTTATACCGTGAGAATTCGAACTTTACCAAAAATGATATCTTAGCAACTACTGAAATAAACAATGATGGAACTTATCAGTTTGATTCTATTCCTTATGGAGAATATCGAATAGCAGCAAGACCAAGTTTAGGAACGTACCCAAATGTTTTCACTACTTATTATGGAGACACTACGGACTGGGTTAATTGTCAAACAGCTATAACAACAGCAGATACTGCAGGAATTGATATTAATGTACTTTATGGTAATGCTCAAATTGGAACAAGCTCATTAGAAGGAAATCTTTCATTGAATACTTGGTTAAAGAATAATGACCCTGTACCAGGAATTGACATTATTGTTGAGAGAGATCCTGAGGAAGAACCAGTTATTGAAACAACCACAGATATCTTTGGGGAATTTAGTATCCCCGCACTTGATGACGGAGATTACAAAATTTGGGTTGACATGCCTGGACTTCCTATGGCTGGAACTTATAGTTTTACAGTTGCTAATGGCACAGTAGTTAGTGGTTTAAACTTTCAAGTTGGGGCTGATGAGATTTTCCCTACAAGCATGGTAATTACCTCAATAAATGAATCTACCACCAATCTACCTGGAAGAGTTAGCGTTTATCCTAATCCTTTTGTAGATAACACGATATTAAATATTGACACTGAATCTGAAACAAAGATTAGTATAGATGTTTACGATATCACTGGTAAGTTGGTTTACCAGGTAATTCAAGAACAATTGAACTTAGGTTCTACGAACTACACAATCAGTGGTATAAATGACGCAGGAATATACTTGGTTAAAGTTACTCTCGGAGAAAGTGTTGAGTGCTTAAGAATTATAAAAAAGTAAAACCATACAAAACTATAAAAAAAGGACTTTTTAAGTCCTTTTTTTATTTAGAATTCAGTGAAGCGAATCAACTTTCATATTATTTTATTGTTCGTTTTAAGCCATCTACAATTAGAAGGTCAGGTATACAACTTTAAAAATTATAATTCGGATGACGGAATAAGCAACACCACTATTCTTGACATAACACAGCTAAAGAGTGGAGAAATTTGGATCGGCACAAATGAAGGTGGAATCAACACATTTGATGGAAACTCATTTAAAACAATTACAAAAGAAAATGGTTTAGTTGACAACGTTATTTATGACTTTCTTCATGACAAAATAGGAAACGTATGGATATCTACAAATAATGGAGTTAGCATATACAACGGGAAAACATTTGATTCTATTCCTTGTGTGGACACACTTGTCCATAAAAGAATATATAAAACTTTTATTGATTCGAAAAACACTGTTTGGTTTTGCACGGGAGAAGGCTTAGCTCAATTAGAGGATAGTAGCATTGTTAAATTTCATTCTGGAAATGACATCCTTGATGCAACTCCAATCATATTTTGTAATGAGGATCACGCAGGAAATATTTGGTTAGGAACTATGGGTGCGAGTGCATTCAAAATCACTCCAGATGGCACAGTAAGACAGTATTCTGTAGGAAAAGAAATGAAATATACCTTTTTTATATTTCATCCTAATGACAAAACAACCTGGTTCTTAACCTATAAGGGATTATTTGAATTAATAGGAGATTCAATTGTGGAAAAAAAATTCAAGGTACTTGAGGAGTATAGCAGTACCTATTTCCACCATTGCCATGAAGATAATGATGGGAATTATTGGTTTGCCACCAAGAAAAAAGGTGTTATAAAACTGAGCGGAACAAAAGAGAAATTATTTACAGAAGAAAATGGATTAGGCGATAACAGTTGCTGGAGAATTTTTCAAGATAGAGAACATAATATGTGGTTTGGTGGACAAAGTAAAGGGCTCTCTAAGTTACCTAACGAAACTTTTGAATTAACAAATTCAGATTTTGGTTTACCAAATGACAACATACAATCCGTCTTTATGGATAGTAAGTCTCGAATTTGGGTTGGTACGGAAAATGGTATTTTTAATAAAGGGAATGAATTAGGTGATATTATACTTGATCAAAAATCACGTAGAAACAATATTCTGTCAATAAATGAAGACACCGACAATAACATACATGTAGTTATGGGATATGGGGTTAAAATAATCAGGAATGAGATTTCAACGACATATAACTTAAATAATCTTGAAAAACTTTTCAAAGGATACTGCTCTTTCATGGACAGCACGGTTGAGTTGTATGGTGGAATTAATGGTGTTGGAATAATTGAAGGTGATTACATAAAAATAATAAACGACTCCATACAAATGCCTGAAACTCCTGTATTGGATATTGAAAGAGACCACCAAGGTGTTTTTTGGTTTGCTACAGACGAAGGATTAATTAGTTATGATGGAACCTCAACTACTGTTTACAATGAAAACCATGGGATTCCTTCAATTAAAATGAGATGCATCATAAAAGATAAGGCTAATAATTTATGGATTGGATCCAGTGAAGGTATATACATCTATTCAAAAGGAGAATTTACGCATCTTTCTGAAAAAGACGGATTAAGTAATAATACGATATACTCTCTATGCTTTGATAATAATGACCAATTATGGGTTGGCCAGCCTGATGGCCTAGACAAACTAATTCTAAATAAGTTCGAAATAAGTGAAGTTAGACACTACAACGAAGGGAAAGGATTTCTTGCAAACTTTTGCAACAACAATGCAATAACACTAGATTCTGAAGGAAGGGTTTTGATTGGTACAGACAAAGGACTGCTAACGTATAATAAAGAATTTGATCAATTCAACTCCTTAGAATCTATAACAATGATAACCGACATCAAATTATTTTCTCAACCTACAGATTGGCGCATATATTCTGATAGTTTAGATGAAAGAGGATATCCCATAGATATTCAATTGGGGTATAATCAAAACTATTTCACTTTTGACTTTAGAGGTATTTGCCATAAAAACCCAAGTGCAGTCCGATATAAATATATGCTTGAAGGGCTTGATAAAGAATGGATTTTGACAGAAACAAAAAAAAATGCTGCCTACCTTAACTTAAAACCAGGAAGCTATACTTTTAAAGTTATCTCTTCTAATGACGAAGGAATTTGGAACAAAAAACCTGTTGAATTTTCATTTACCATTCTTCCTCCTTTTTGGCAAACCTGGTGGTTTTATTCCTTTTGTTTTATTGCATTTGTATCTGCTGTTTATTCCTATTTAAAGATTAAAGCCTCGAATAAACTGATTAAAAGATCGAATCAAATGGTAACAGAACAAAACAAGATTATTGAAGAAAAAAATCACGAAATTATTGACAGTATAAAATATGCCAAAATAATTCAAGAAGCTATTTTACCGAATAACTCGTTAAAAGAAGAGATGAGCAATTGCTTTGTTTATTACAAACCAAAAGATATTGTTAGTGGTGACTTTTTCTGGTTTAAAAAATTCAACAACAAATTCCTTCTCGCTGCAGTAGATTGCACGGGACATGGCGTTCCTGGAGGTTTTATGAGCATGGTTGGTCATTCTGGAATGAATAGTGCCGTAAATGAATATAATTTAAGAAAACCTTCAGAAATATTAGAACAACTCTCTGCTTACGTAATTGAATCTTTTAATGATGAGGAGGGTGAAGGAGCTATTAAAGATGGAATGGACGCATCGCTGTGCTCGATAGACCTTGAAAATAATATTGTAGAGTTTTCTGGTGCTAATAACCCACTTTACATTGTACGAAAAAATAATAATGTGGTTATAGATGAAAAAAACAATACTCTAAACCTCAAGCATTTGGAAAATTTATATGAGATAAAAGGAAATAGAAGACCAATTGGCCCTTCTGAGCAAAGCAAGCCATTTATCAATCATTCTATAAAGCTAGAAAAAGGTGATTGTATTTATTTTTTTACAGATGGCTACCCTGATCAATTTGGTGGCCCAAAAGGTAAAAAATTCATGTATAAGTCATTTAAAAGACTCCTTATTTCTATCGCGAAAGAACCTATCGAAGAGCAACGACGATTGCTAGATGAAAGGTTTGAAGAATGGCGTTCCGACCATGAACAAGTGGACGACATTTGCGTAATAGGAATAAAATTTTAATACAATTTATCATAATTAGGACTTTATAGCTCCTACTATAAATATTTCTCAACTATCTATATATTTCAATTGAGGAAACACCTACTTAACCTCTTCATTATAAAACACTTTATAATAATGCATTCCTTTGCTCTCATCATAACCTCTTTCGACAAATTTGCCCATTGAATCAGGGTCTTCAAAATTGAAACGAAGTTGAATATTTGTATCTAACTGAATAGCATTTTTAATCGTTCGCTTTTGTTTTTCTAAAACAAGTTGAGAAACTTGAAAAGAATCTGATATTTCTAGTTCAAACTCCACTTCAAAAGCTTTTTTATAATCTTTAAAATCTCCCTTGGTTTCTTCATCTGAAAAAAGCACATCACTAAAATCATCAACAGAAACTTCTTGATTACCCTCTACAAAGCGCATAGAATGATTTACAAAATCGATTTCATCCTTCCTTGTCTCCTCGCCTATTACATCTTTAGCAAAGGATTTACATAAATCTAGAAAAGCATCTGTCTCATAGTTCTCATCATGAACATAATCTATTTTTAAAAAGTCCTTTTTCCAGTATTCTGCATCGTAGTTATTATTGTCAACGGATAAAACTTTCAAGCCTTCCTCAGTCTCCAAAATCAAACAACCTTTATCTAGTTTCTTAACGCTAATGCCTTTTTCAGTATTAATTGTCAGCTTCTTATCCTTTTCCTCCACTTGAAAAAATGCGTCTTTTCTTTCCGATTTAAAGATACCTATTCCTTTTACCCGCTCCCCCAAGTGGTGCATCTTATCAAAATAAGTAATAAACAAATCTCCAGTTTTTATATGCGGATGATTTGACTGATCGAACAAGTGACGAAGGATTAATACAGAGTTCTCAAAAAAGGAAGACTTATCTGAAAAGATATTTTCACTTATTCCATTTAGCGGATTGTAACTTAAATCTACATCATGAACAAAATGAAATTTCTCTGTAGTTTTAGTAAACGGTTTCAGAAAATAATCAGTTAACAATTGCGATAAGTCATCTGTAAGCTTAACTGGTTCTTGGGAAACAAAGATGCCTTCTCCTTTGTGCTTATTTCCTACTCTATGAATTGCTAGCTGACCTAATTTGGCCGTTTCTACGTTTATCATTTGTTCTTTTTTTGAGAATAGACAATGATACGAAAAAGCTTTTGGCTTATTAGAAGATGTTAATAAGTTGGCAGGATTGTATATTACGGAATACTGGAGTTTAAATTAGCTATACAAAAGAACGAAGTTAAGAAGCTCAGGTCAACTGTAGTAACTAAACTCAATAACGGGCGAGATCATTTTTATTTTAAAGGAGGATGTCAAGTTGAATGGAGTGTTTTGATGGAAAATGAGAGTCTGGAGCAGCTATACAAATTGATACACCTACTTTTTATTACTTTCAAGAGAGTCAATGTATTTATTCATGGCAAAGTAAACTACTAATGCTACCAAGCTTACTATTAGTTTTATTATAATTGGGTTTTCAGTTAAAAAGACCCCAATTATTATGAAAAGACATACATCTCGGATTAATCTATATATTATCCCCATGTCTTAGTTTTAACGGTCCGAAAATACATCTCCAATATTGTCCCATCATATCTTGCTTACCAAATAGTTTCACCTCTGTAATGCTCGGAGAGTTGTTCTTGAGGAGCATATAACCCTAAGATAATAACTCTCCGTTATGCAAAAATAAAAAAATATGAATACAACCTATTAGTTTTATGAAAATTGAGGTAAAATTATTGATAATTTAATTAATATGGTTTTCGTTTATTTCCATTTAACTAAAATTATCACATAGTTAAAAATATAAAAATTCATTTACGTATTCTCTAAAACTCTTCCAATCCACTCTAACCAATGTTTTTCGGAAGGCGAACAACCCTTACTTTGTCTTAACTAGTTTAATAACCCCAATTGCATCGAATAAAGCAATGGCAGGATAGCTTAAATCTATTTCGTACCATTTTTGAGAAAAGTTAGCATTACCAGAGTGTGCATGGTGGTTGTTATGATAACCTTCGCCCATAGTTATTAAATCAAAAGGCATAAGATTGGTAGAAGTGTCTGCTACATCAAAACTACGATAACCCATTTTGTGCGCAAACCAATTGATGACTACACCTTGTAAGGGTGTCATTATAAAATGGAGAGGGAAAAATGCCCACAACCATAATGCAGTAGAAGGAACAACCATATAGTAAATAGTAACGTAAATTCCTGCCCACAAAATTCTTGCTCCTAAACTATATGCATATTTCTCCATAAACCCCCAGTAAGGAAGGTTCTTACAGAACTTTTCTTCTAATACGATTCTACCGTGTTTAATTCCTCTAAATATCTTATCTGTTTTACGCATCATGGCTACGAGGGTCTTGTCATACTTAGGTGAATGGACATCCTTTTCTGTATCCGCATACGCATGATGTAGTCGATGTAGTTTACCGTAAACATGAGGACTGAGTGCTGTAAACCCTTGTGTAATCCATGAAAGAATATAGAATACCTTCTCCCAAAATGGAGACATCGTAAAGTGCTTGTGGGCAGAATATCGATGCAGGAAAAAGGTTTGGAAAAATAAAGATGTGTACCAGTGAATAATCACCAAAAGCATAATGAATAGCATCGTTGAATTAAGTATTAAGTTTGTGAAACTGTCATATCTATTTTAACAATATTTTGTAAAAATACATAGAATATACTTTTCCAATGTACATTATTAGAACATTGGAAGTAAAGCTTATTACAATCCGGAAACTTTTCAATATTATTGGCAACCTAAATCTGGACCGAACTGGTCACAAAATTTATTTAGCAGAGGCTGGTGAAACAGACTCTCCTTTACCTAATCTCGCCAACAGTTTTGCATGACTAACTACAGCATCTGTAAATGTATCCTTTGAATAATATGGCACACCGTATTCTTCGCAAGTCGCTTTTACAATTTTAGAAATTTTCGGATAATGGATATGACATACTGTTGGAAACATATGATGCTCTACTTGATAATTCAAACCGCCCATATACCATCCTAAAACATTGTTTTTAGGCGCAAAATTAGCCGTCGTTTTAAATTGGTGAATTGCCCAATTGTTTTCTAAACTTCCCTCTCCATCAGGCTCTGGAAACTCAGTATCTTCAATTACATGAGCCGGTTGAAATACTAACGCTAAAATTAATCCTGCAACAAAATGTTTAGAGAAAAAACACAAGAACCAAAACCAAAAAGAAATATCCATAAAGTAAAGTGGTAAAAAAGCAAATATAAATAAGTAAACAACTTTTACCGCAAATATTTCAAGTAAGGCCATTCCTAAAGTTTTTCCCTGAGCTTTAAGTAATTCATCCTTTTTAAAAGAGGCTATTTGAATAAAATCCTTCGCCACTACCCAATAGAATGTCATAAGTCCATAAAAAAACCACGCATAAATAATTTGAAACTTTTGAAATTTAAAATGTGGTTGTCTTGGTGAAAAGCGCATTATCTTACCCGTGTCAATATCTTGATCCATATCAGATATATTGGTATAGGTATGGTGTAAAACATTGTGCTGAATTTTCCAGTTTAAGGCATAACCGCCTGCAAAATTAATTGTCATTCCTAATATTTTATTAACCATTTGGTTTTTAGAGTAAGAACCGTGATTTGCATCGTGCATTATTGTTAGCCCGACGCCAGCCATACCTACCCCCATAAAGATCCAAAGTAATACTTGAATGTATGGGTTGGGAACCAAACCTGCTAACAACAATACCAATGGTGTGAAAAATGCAGTTAAAATAATCGCTGTTTTCCATTTCATTCTTGCATTTGCAAATTTTGAAATGTTATTTTCTTTGAAATAACCATTCACACGCTTCCTCAAAACCTTATAAAACTCAGGCTTTTCTTTTGTGTTAAATCTTACCGTCTTTAAAGTCATAGCTCAATATATTAGCTTTTACGCTGCAAAAATAACCCTTTTTACATCCTTATTTCGTGATATAAAACATAATTACTAACATTTTTTTTAACTATACCCTATTATTACACCGTCAACACACCTGCTGTTAAAGCTATTTAGACAAAAAATATTCTTGAATAATCGCTATTTAAGCTTTATAATTTAAATTCTGAGACAAAAAGGAGCATATGTTAATAAAGACACCCTCTATTCGCAATATTCTCCGAATTTAATTATTCATTTACTTTTCTGTTCTTAGTATTTATTCGTTCGATTTGGATGCAAAAATATATAGATGTTTTTATTCAAAGTGTGCATACAAAGCATAAATAAACTTTCATTTATTTTTGAAACTTCAAAAAGTTTATTATATTTACACCATGGAGTTAGAAGTAGCAAAAGACAAATTCATACAATCATGGGGAAGTTTAGGTTCCAATTGGGGTATCAACAAAACTATGGCTCAAATCCATGCGCTATTTTTAATTTCAGAAGAACCATTATCTACAGAAGACGTTATGCATTCTTTGCAGATATCCAGAGGAAATACCAATATGAATATTCGTACTCTTTTAGACTGGGGCCTGCTTTACAAAGAGTTTAAAGTTGGTGAAAGAAGGGAGTTTTTTACCGGAGAGAAAGACATATGGAAAGTTGGTCAAAGAGTCATGAGAGCTAGACAGCGACAGGAACTAGAGCCAATGTTACATGTTCTTTTACAATTAGAAAATGTAAAGTCTACTAAAAATAATGAAGAAGAAGTTGAAGCCTTTACCAAGCAAATTAAAAACATTAAAGATATTTCTGAATTTGCCGATAAATCTTTGACGAAGATTAGTAATTCTGAAAGAACTTGGTTTTTAAAGGTATTTATGAAAATTATGAAATAAGAAAAACTAACAGAACTGAAAAATGTTCTATTTTTTTAATAACAACTTTCAATATTTATTGAAAGTTTAAAAAGTATAAGTTATGACATTCAATGCAATAGGATACTTTATATACCTACCGATTACAGCTTTTATTACTATTGTAGTTGGTAAAAGTTTTCATGAAAATGGCATTTATTATATCAAATCAATAGTCCCTGAAAAAAAAATTGCAACATCTCTTAACAACCTACTTCTAATTGGATACTACTTAGTCAATATAGGTTATGCATTTATATCAATCATAAAATGGGAACACATTTCTAGTTCACATCAATTGATTGAAGAAATCAGTTTAAGAACAGCGTATATAATTCTATTACTAACATTAATGCACTACATCAACATTGCATCTATTGCTCTTTGGAGCTATTATAAAAATAATCATCAAATTAATATTAACTAAAACTAAACATCATGGAAAATTCAATGCTTACAATCGGTTATGCTATATATTTACCAATAGCTATTTTCTTAACATTATTTGTTGCAAAATCACTTTTTAAAAATGCGCGAGTATTTATGCTAGATATCTTTCATCAAAAAGAAGACATTGCACTCGCTACTAACAAACTGTTTGAAATTGGGTTCTACCTAATGAATATTGGGTTTGCATTACTTATATTAAAATTATACGATGGCTACAATCCAATTGATTCTTCACAGGAATTAATTGAAAGATTAGCAGTTAAAATTGGAGGTTTCTCGATCTATCTTGGAATCATGTTATTTTTGAATCTCTTTATGTTTTTTAGAGGAAGAAAGAAATCTAAAATCAGTGAAAAGAAAATAGAATTTTATCAAAGTTTAGATTAATACGTAACGTATGAAAAAGTTAATCATAGCAGGAGGAAGTGGTTTTATTGGAAAAAACATTTCCCAACATTTTAAAGACAAAGGATATTCTGTAACTGTATTTACGCGCGGAAATTCAAAAATAAGGGATGGGGTTCAGTATCTCTCCTGGGATGCAAAAAACCTGGGGCCTTGGACAACCGAATTAGAAGGAGCCGATTTTGTTATTAATTTGACTGGTAAATCTGTCGATTGCAGATACACAGAGGACAATAAACAGGAAATACTAAATTCTAGAGTTGATTCGACAAAAATTATCGGTGAAGCGGTTCAAAAATGTAAAATACCTCCTAAGCTATGGATTAACTCAAGTACTGCAACCATCTATCGTTATTCTCTAGATAAAGCGATGACAGAGGAGAATGGAGAGTTCGGTAATGATTTTTCCATGAATGTAGCAAAAGCATGGGAGAGTGCTTTTTTCAGCGCTCCTACCCCATCTACCAGGAAAGTAGCTTTACGTATTTCTTTAGTTCTCGGAAAAAATGAAGGTGTTCTTCCAGTTTTAACGAGATTAACTAAGCTAGGCTTTGGAGGGCAACATGGTAATGGAAAACAAAAATTTGCTTGGATTCATATAGCAGATTTAATTAGCATTATTGATTTCATAGAAATAAATACTAATCAGAAAGGAGCAATTAATTGTACGGCTCCAGAATCAATAGACAATAGGTACTTCATGCAAACACTTCGTAATACGGTCCATGCTCCTTTCGGAATCCCAACTCCTAAGTGGATGTTAGTCATTGGCACCTTTTTTCTTAGAACAGAACCTGAATTAATTTTAAAAAGTCGATTTGTAGAACCAAAACGCTTGCTTGATGCCGGTTTTATTTTTAAATTCGAAAACATAGACCAAGCTTTACACAATCTTATCAATGAATAACAAGAAACATATTATATTATTTGATGGCGAATGCACTTTCTGCAGTTTTTGGGTGAAATTTGTATTAAAACGAGATAATAAAGACCTTTTCCGATTCGCTTCATTGCAGTCAATGACTGGAATTTATTATACAGACAAACATGACATTCATGACAGTGTAGATTCTGTTGTTCTTATAAACAAAGATGGATCCGCTTTCATTAAAACAAATGCTGTATTTGAAATACTTTACTTGCTTGGTGGATTAGGCAAATTTATTTACGGACTTAAGGTTTTCCCAAGGTTTATAAGAGATTTCTTTTATGATATTATTGCAAAACTAAGGTATAAAGTATTTAAACGAAAAGCGTGTGAATTACCGTTGAATGTTAACTACAAGAATAAATTTTTATGATAAAACCATTTCTAACAGCTGAATGGAGGAAGTTGATTCTTGTCAATTATGCAATCGATCCAGAAATTCTAAAAAAATATCTCCCCTATAAAACAGATTTAGATTTATGGGAAGGAAAATGTTATGTCAGCTTAGTCGGGTTTATGTTTTTAAACACAAAAGTCAAAGGTTGTAAATTGCCCGGACACATTAATTTCGAAGAGGTTAACTTACGTTATTACATCAAACATCACAATGGGAATGAATTAAGGCGCGGTGTTGGGTTCATTAAAGAAATTGTTCCTAAACATCTAATAACTGCAGTTGCTAGAACTATATACAAAGAACCTTACCAAACCCTTCCAATGAAACATAGTTGGTCTGAGGATAACAAACTAAACGTTAAATACAGCTGGAAATTGAAAGGTATCTGGAATTCAATCTGCGTTAATGCCGAAAGCACTCCTTTTTCTTTGGACGTAAATAGTGAAGCTGATTTTATTACAGAACATTACTGGGGTTATACTAAAATAACTAATGCAAGAAGCAATGAATACGAAGTCAAACATCCAGCTTGGAAAATTTACAATGTACTAGACTATAATATTAATGTAGACTTTGCAGCAAACTATGGAAGTGATTTTAAATTTTTAAATCATCAACAACCAACATCTGTTATGTTGGCTGAAGGATCAGAAATTTCTGTTGGTAACAAGAGAGTTCTTTAAACCTTAACTGAATCAGTCCAAAAAATTGGGGAGTAGCTCCAATTTAATATTCAAAGTTTATGGAGTATTTGTGTTTCCGCTCAAGCCGCTAGGCTCTTTTTTTCCATTGCCGAAAAGAAGCAACTAAGCAAAGCGTTCTCACAAATACAAATAAAACAATAGAAAGAGAATGAGTAAAAGTCTAGTGTCTTCAAAAGGTCTTCCGAGAAAATATATCTTTATCTGAAAGATCATAGCACTAAGGACTTGCGCAAATGCATCTCTATCTAAAATTTCAGTAGCACGACTACTTGAAGTCACGATTAATATCACGTAAAGTTTTTAACATAAGATCTGTTGCGTCTTTTATCGCAAGAACTAATTCCTAAATAAAATTGTCTATCGTCTTGACCCTCTAAACCTCTGCCAACTGCTTATACTTACCCTTACTTTTTCTAATTCGACAGGAAACCACTTTATACTCGGGACACATTGCTTCTGAGCAGTGCTCATCGGAAGTGATTATATTCAACATAACTTCTGGAAAATGAAATGTAGAACTTAATATCCCAGGTTTCATTTCATCCGTTACTTTTGCTTTTATATCAACTTTACCTCGTGGAGATTCAACACAAACCATATCTCCATCTTCCAATAAATTTGCTTTTGCATCATCCGGGTGTATCAACAATACGTCTTCTGTCAATATCTCTACATTACCTGTTCTACGTGTCATAGCTCCACAATTGTAATGCTCTAATTCTCTATTAGTAGTTATTATATATGGGAAATCTTTACTGTATTTTTCTAATTCCTGAGACCCCTTAAAATCAAAGTATGAAAATTGACCTTTACCATTTTTAAACTCCTCAATGTGAAGCATCTGCGTATCCTTTCCTCCTTCTAAAACTGGCCATTGCTTACCATTCTCAATTAAATCATCCCAAACTACTCCTTTAAAGAAAGGTACAATTTGAGCGATTTCTTTCAATACTCCTTCAGCCGTATAATCAGGTTGAGCATAGCCCATTTTATTCATAATATCCACAATTATTTGTCCATCTGGCTTACATCCTGGAATCGGTTCTACAACTTGATTTACGCGTTGAATTCTTCTTTCTCCATTGGTAAAAGTTCCATCTTTTTCCAAAAATGAAGCTCCAGGTAATATAACAGTGGCTTTCATTGCTGTTTCAGTCATAAATAATTCCTGAACCACCAACAGTTCAAGACTCTCCATTGCCTTTATTACCTTTTTTGTATTTGGATCAGTTTGCACAACATCCTCCCCTATTATCCATAACGCTTTTAAATCTCCAGCAATTGCTGCATCAAACATCTCTGGTATTTTAAGCCCGACATGGCTTGGAGTTTCAGCACCATAAAAAGAATTGTATCTACGATTCATTTCTGGATCTGTTACATCCATGTAACCAGCACCTTGATGCGGTTGCGCTCCCATATCAGCAGCTCCTTGGACATTGTTCTGACCCCTCAATGGATTTACTCCCCCTCCTCGTTTTCCTATATTACCCGTAATCATTGCTAAATCAGCAATCAATTGGACTGTAAAAGTTCCTTGCGTATGCTCGGTAACTCCTAAACCATGGAATTCCATTGCTGCATTGGCTGTTGCATAAGCTATACTCGCTTTTCTAACAAGGCTTTTATCTACACCTGTAATTTGTTCCAATTCATCAATATCCAATTTTAATATCTCTTCTTTGAATTCTGCATAACCAGCTGTTCTTTTACCAACAAAATCTTCATCAGCAACCCCTTCTGTTATAATGAAATATAACATCATATTTAACAACGCTATATTTGTTCCTGGTTTTAACTGAAGGTGATAAGTTGCATATCTTGCTAATTCAATTCTTCTAGGATCAACAACAATACTGGTTACGCCCTTCATCATTCTTTGCTTAATCTTAGCTCCTGTTACAGGATGCGCATCCGTTGGATTTGCTCCAATAACAAAAATACAATCTGTGTATTCTATATCATCCACAGAGTTAGTTGCAGCTCCGGTTCCAAAAGCTCTTTGCATCCCAAGAGCAGTAGGTGAATGACAAACTCTTGCACAACAATCAATATTATTTGTCCCAACAACAGCACGAATAAATTTCTGCATTAAATAATTTTCCTCATTGGGTGTTCTAGCAGAAGAGATTCCTGCGATAGCATCAGCCCCATTATTCTTTTTAATTCTAGTTAACTCACTTGTAATATGGTCATATGCTTCGTCCCAACTCACCTTTTCAAACGCACCATTTCTTTTAATCATTGGAGAATTTAATCTATCTGGATGATCATAAAATTTAAATGCATATCGTCCTTTCAAACAAGTGTGTCCAGCATTTGCTTCTGCTTCATAGGGCGCTTGAATAGATAATATCTTACCATTTTTAGTAGAGACATTTAAATTACAACCAACACCACAATATGTACATATAGTTTTGGTTACCTCATCACCTTTTAAAGATTTCGACTGAAACACATCGGAAATAGCACTCGTTGGACAAGCTTGTGAACAGGCTCCACAACTCACACAATCAGATTCCATAAAGCTTTCGTCTGCTCCTTTTATTATTTTAGTATCAAAACCTCGTCCTGACATATTTAACACAAACTCACCTTGTACCTCATCACACGCTCTAACACATCGATAACAATTAATACATTTCGACAAGTCAGAGGTCATGTATGGGTGGCTTAAATCTTTAGCTCTATCCAAATGATGGTCTCCTGCAGGATATCGTACTTCACGTATCCCTACTTCCGCGGCTACATCTTGTAATTCACAGTTCCCATTTACTTCGCATGTTAAGCAATCCAATGGATGATCTGTCAGCACCAGTTCAATAATATTTTTTCTTAATTTTTGAATAATTTTTCCCGAATTTATTAATTTTAGATTTTTTTCATGCTTTGATATTTTGTTATATACTGCTTTTACTAGAGACGATTTTCCCATTCCACGCGCACCCCATAGGAGGGCGTTGTTTGCGGGGAATCCCTTGGCAAAACGCATAGTATTGTCTGATAATATGTCCTTCACCCGGTCTATTCCATGGAGCATGGACATTTCTACAAAATTGACATTGGGGATAGCTTGCAACATGTTTTGATCGGCGTGCCAAACAAAGGCAGTGCCCTTATTCATATCGGGTGTCACAGGGACTGGCGGTGCGAGCCTCTCGAGACTGTCAGCAATACGGGTCAGTTGTTCAGCTATTATTTGTTTTGACATGAGATCTGATTGAAAAATGATAAGGGAGACCCAATCTATCTAATCTAAACAAAAAGCATAGTTAAAAATGATGCTTGAAGTTGGGAAGGGCGTTGAATAGTCATGTGCAGGCTTAAAGGGGCATTTGCGAAGTTGCGACTTGCAATGAGGGCCGAGACTACTATAACAGTTCTTCAATAATTTGTTGTAATGCCATCCGATTGCGATGGCCCATTAATTTTGATAGTCCACTTTAAAGGATCAAGAGTTATGAACCAGGAACTAGCGCAATTTATGCCATTGATCCTTATCGGTGTTGTTTTCTATTTTCTACTTATTCGTCCACAGCAAAAGCGCGCTAAAGCGCATCGTGCTATGATCGACGGCGTAAGCCGAGGCGATACTGTGGTAACCGCTGGCGGTATCATGGGTAAAGTGACAAAAGTAAAAGACGACAACACTGTTCAAGTTGAAATCGCGGCCGATGTTAAAATCGACGTTGTGAAATCAACTTTATCCGACATTCGCGGAAAAACAGAAGCTGCTAGTAGCTCAAAACCAGCAGCATCCAGCGACGCGAACGCACCGGCTGGCCTGTTCGGACTATTCAAAAAGAAATAACGGATACCTCTATGACTAGCTTCCCTAAGTGGAAGACTGTGCTTGTTTTGCTCGTTTGCATACTAGGCGTGGTCTATACTATTCCGAATTTTATTCCTAAAAATGTGCTGGAAGGATTGCCTGAATGGGCCCCTAGCCAACATATAAATTTGGGGCTGGATCTACAGGGAGGCTCTCACTTGCTGTTGCAAGTGGATACGAACGACGTCAAAGAGAAGATGCTGGTCAGCCTGACTGAAGCGGTACGGAGTAATTTACGTAGCGCTGAGCCTAGGATCGGCTACCAAAATTTGAAAGTGAGAGCAACCACTGTCACTTTCAAACTTCGGAAAGCTGAAGACCGGGATCGTATGAGAGAGGCGATCGCGCCGCTCTCCGTTATGCTGCCAACCGGACAGCGTAACAATATTATCGACATAAGCGACGATGGACTTGTCACCATCACGCCAAGTGAGCAAGGCATTGCTGACCGGGTGAGTTCAGTTGTTGATCAAGCAATTGAGATCGTTGGACGGCGGGTCAATGAGACTGGCGTGAATGAGCCGACAATCCAGCGTCAAGGCGCAGATCGAATTTTGGTTCAATTGCCGGGCCTTGGTGATCCAGAGCG
>ENA-OSET01000706-OSET01000706.1-sediment-metagenome-genome-assembly--contig:-NODE-706-length-36614-cov-4.025262_pt1 | contig 36614 bp, 30 predicted proteins | sample MGYA00237882_ERZ534229 | MGnify/ENA primary metagenome ERZ534229 (study PRJEB26408, sample SAMN06266212) | sediment metagenome | isolation source: Hudson Canyon methane seep mesocosm | place: USA:Hudson... | reverse complement strand
TCAAAATTCATGCGCTTTTAGTGGGATTAGAACATTCGAAAACTTTTGGAAAAAAGAGTACTTACCGTAGATATATGGATCGAAAATTCTATTCCAATGGACTAAAAACACTGCTTATATGGTCTTTCTGCAATTGCCTGTTTGCAGTTGCAGGAGCTTCTGCTGCTGATAACGAACTAACAAGCGAAGAGCTAAATAATGGTTGGGAATTGTTATTCGACGGTCGCGAACTGTCGAACTGGCGAAACTACCGGGAGCAAGCCGCCAACGATCTCTGGCAAATCGAAGACAATGCTATCGTGCTGAACGGCAAGGGTGGCGGCGATTTAATCAGTAGGAAAAAGTACCGCAATTTCGATTTGAAAATTGACTGGAAAATAGCCAGGGCCGGTAATAGCGGGGTTTTTATTCTTGCCGATGAAGAGCTAAGAATAATATATTTACATGCACCAGAAATTCAAATTCTTGATAACTTTCGGCACTCTGACAATAAACAAGCCGATCATCTTTCCGGTTCGCTCTACGATCTTATTGCATCTCCAGTCGATTCACATCGCGAAGCGGGCCTGTGGAATCAGCTTCGTATTCGTTTTAATAGTAGTCACCTGGAAGTTTGGCAAAATGGTATAGCGACCGTCGATATTGTTGTTGGAAGTGAGGAATGGGGAGAGCTGATTGCTAACAGCAAATTTAAGAACTGGACTGGTTTTGGTAAAAACAGCGAAGGTCATATCGGTTTGCAGGATCATGGCGATAAAGTCTCCTTCAAAAACATCAAAATTAAGACCCTGAAATAAGAAGCTTGAAATAAGAAGCTTGAAATAAGACCTTTGAAATGAAGCCCTGAATTTAGGTGTTCGGATTCCCGACCTCTAATGAAAACTTCTTTTGTGGCTCTATAGTATTGACAATTAGAGTTAACGCCTTATATGGATCTGAGTTTTCTACCGGTTAGACTGAAAGCCTTGCGTCACTTTTGACTGGCGGTTATGGGGGCATGGTTAACTGGCATCCCGATGCTGTTCTCTCCCGGTAGGCAAGTAGACGCGAGTGAGTCGATAGCCTAGAAAAACCAACAAGTCAGAAAAAGCGCGCTATTTTATCGATGATAAACGGGCTAATTCGACTGTATATTCGTCAAATACCGTTGAAATGTTTTATGAACTGTTTGGATATCGATTTGATAAAGTAAGTAGGGGACTAATAATTCCCCCGACCAGAATGGCAGGAAATCAGCAAAAATTGTTGTTGCCTCACGCTTCCACAGCAGATCAAATCCCTCGTTAAAGTAATCGATACTACTGTCCACGAGATGTCCCTCTGAAATCAGTAGGCGATAGAAGTTTAGACATTCCGAATTCAACAAAACCTCTGTGAGCTTCGTTTCAATTTTGGCTGGTTCCGGACGATTCCATTGCGCAATCAATGTGTCTGTTTGGTTATTGAGGACATATTGGAATAGTTGCGATTTGTCGGGAAAATGGTTGTAGATGGTAGGTTTTGAAATACTAGATCGCTTGACCACTTGGTCGATAGAGGTCGCCCTAAAGCCATTGTCCAAAAATAGGGGAGAGGCCAATTCTACGATTTTTTGCTTTTTGTTGGGTCTGCCGCGGCTCATAAGGGTCATTTTCGAAAACAGAAAATTATACGTACTTTTAGATTGACATCCTATCATCTTTTTAATAAATTAACTAAACGGTAAAGTAAATAAATTGATGAAAATAGTGCATCTTCCCTGTTGGCGGTTAAGAAATTAGGAAGATGGTACTGGGTACTGGGTACTGGGTACTCGCCGTGTATATGCCGTGTATAGGCACGGGGTGTAGCCAGCTTTGGGTTTCTTTGCTTTGGCTCGACAATCTAACAACAAAATGTCTATAGGAATATCATGATTAAATTTAACAGCGACGAAAATGGTTTTTTTGGTGAGTATGGAGGAAATTTTGCGCCAGAAATTTTAATGCCAACCCTAGATCAACTAAATGAGGTTTTTCAGACGCTGAGCGATGACGACGCCTTTAAGCAGGAGTTTGTTGAGCATTTACAACAATTGGGTGCGATTAATACCCCGCTAACGCCTTGTGTAAATATTCAACGCCATTTTAATTATCGAGGCCCCATATTAGTAAAGAGGGAAGATCTCAACCATAGCGGTGCACACAAAATCAAAAATGTCGTCGGCCAGGGCTTGCTGGTAAAACGCATGGGGAAAAACCGCGTAATTGCTGAAACGGGTGCCGGCCAACACGGTGTTGCAACGGCAATGATGGCTGCCCGATTTGGATTTGAGTGCACCATTTATATGGGCGAAAAAGATGTGAAGAGACAATATCCTAATGTGTTTTGGATGCAGAAGTTTGGCGCTAATGTTGTTTCGGTAAAAACCGGTAGCCAAACCTTAAAAGACGCGATGGACGCCGCTTTCAGAGATTGGAGTGGTAGCTTTGAAAATACCCATTATGTTATCGGCACTGCCTGTGGAAGTGCACCCTACCCACAAATGGTTGCCTGGTTTCAATCGATTATAGGCGAGGAAATTAAGCGCCAATGTCTGTCACAAACAGAGAAAGAGCCGGGAAAAGTTTTTGCCTGCGTCGGCGGTGGGTCTAATGCCGCTGGTTCTTTCGGCGCTTTTATTGATCAACCCGGTGTTGAACTGGTCGGTATTGAAGCGGCTGGAAAGGGCGTCGCGTCGAGACAGCACTCGATCCGCTTTAATCATCGTAGTGCCAGCACGGGCATTGCCCAAGGATATTGTAGCGAGTTCATTCAAGATGAAGATGGTCAGCTTGGGGAAACTCATTCCGTTGCGGCAGGCCTGGATTACGTGGGGGTTTCACCTATTCTTGCCCATTGGTATGAGCGTGGAAAAATATCGATGGCTTACGCCGATGATCAACAGGTGGTCGATGCGTTACAGCTTTGCATGAGACTTGAAGGCTTAGTACCGGCACTTGAATCAGCACACGCTTTTGCTGGCGCGTTTAAATACCTGTTGTCAGAAGAATGTCAGAATTTGAACCACCATGGTCCGATCGTTATTGTCCAGTCTGGACGCGGGGATAAAGACATTTTCACGCAGGCCGCTGCTTTTCGGCAGATGGGTGCAGGGCAACTTGAATTTCAGGCCTATCTTAGCGATTACCTTAACGAATTGCGGGAGGCGAGCTAAACATGGACAAGTTACACGAATATATAACCAAGGAAAAGGAATCCAAAACGCTTTTGGTTATGTCTCATTGCGTCTTGGGATTTCCCTCACTAGTTGAAAACATGCGGTGCATTGATGCCTTAGTAGAGTCGAAGGTAGATGTTATCGAGTTACAAATGCCTTTCTCTGACCCGATTGCCGACGGACTGGAGCTTACTGAAGCCTGTCATCATGCGTTGCGACAGAGCGTAAAAATATCGGACCTGTTCTCTTTACTCTCAGAAGCGAGTACGAAACACCGGGAGACGGCGTTTGTGGTGATGACGTACTTTAATCCAATCTATAAATTTGGATTGGAAAAAGCCGCGAGACTTTTGTCCGATTGTGGCGCGAGATCAATTATTATTCCGGATTTACCGATCCATTTGGCTGGTCCTTTTAACAAAATACTAGCGAAATATAATTTGCAAGTCATGCCGATGATGACGGCTCATGATAATGAAGAGCGACGGCAGCGAATTTTGAAATCCAATAATACAATGATTTACTGCGTTGCTCGGGCAGGCGTCACGGGGCGTAAAACCCATTGGAATCGTGATGTTTCCAGTTATTTAGGACGAATACGTGGGACTAAGGATACACTGACAGGCGTAGGTTTTGGCGTGACGGGATTGGATGACATTCGTTGGCTAAAAGGTAAAACCGATGTTGCGATAATTTGTTCCGAGTTTATTCGTCAGTATCGACAACAAGGCCTCGAACATGCCGCTACTTTTATGTCATCGATCACGCAGCTTGCACACAATTAAGTGATTATTTATTTTTTGTAGCTTCAATCAAAACAAATGATGATGAGAACAAGTGGTCTTTTCATAAATAATCTTTGGTTGACTTAACTGTCCTGATTCGGAACGGGATGAATAGCGTCAACCCAGAATAAGCCCGCGGGATCCTCGGCAACGGGAATGTCGAGATTGACCACAACAGGGTCTTGACCGCTACGGACGAGAACGCAGTGTAATGATTCGTCGGTGCAGGCGTTAATTTCTTGATGAGGAACGAAAGGTGGAACAAAAATAAAGTCACCGGGACCGGCTTCGGCGACATACTGCAATTGATCGCCCCAACGCATCCGGGCTTTGCCGCTAACAATATAGATGATACTTTCCAAGTCGCCATGGTGATGTACACCGGTCTTGGCGTCTGGATGAATTTCCACCGTGCCGGCCCATAATTTCTGGGCACCAGCAGTAGCGAAATTAATCGCTGCCGCTCTGTTCATGCCGGGAGTTTGCGGCGTATTAGTGTCAAGATGACTACCACTGATCACTTTAACTCCGTTGTCTCGCCAATCGTCTTGTGTTTCCAATTTCACTCACTCCTAAACCGGCAAAGGGTGTTTTATGTTGATAAAATCAAAGGGTTGTTATTCAACAATAATACCTGCTCCTGTCTATAGTCAAGAGGGCGCTCAGGTTGCTCACGTTCATGAGGCCGCTATTCCGGACCCCCGTAATCAAAATGTGCTGATTCGCGATGTTGGTCAGTTATATCGATATTCTTCGAGGTGCCGAAGGTATTCAAGTCGTCTAGTTGCAGAAGTTTCTGCGTGAAGGTTTTATGTGCATTTTTTTGCTGCGACTGCTCTCTCACTAACGGTGAGAAACGCCGGTTGTTCGAAAGCGAGAACGGGAGAACAATATAACCGACAGCGGGAAAAATCGAAAACATGTACATAAGAATCGTTGCGGTCCCTTTGACTGAAAGTCTGGGCAGCGAATCAACTTTCGGTGGCTGAGCGATCATTTGACGCGTTTTTCTCAGATTAAGAAAGTTTAATATTAAGACCGTTCAGTATTGCAGGGCTGTTCGCCAGAGTGCTATGCCGTTGCTAAGCCCTGTGCTTGACAAGTGTGGCCAAGGAATTCATTCTGGATTGTGAGTAAAAAACTAAATAATAAATGGATGGTCGCGGAAAACCTGGCTCGACTTAATCCAATATTCCATGAAGGAGAATTTCATGCATGACCTGATTATTCGAAACGGTACCATTATCGATGGTACTGGAAACCCACGTTTTGTCGGCGATATTGCCGTTGACGATGGCAAGATAACCTCGGTCGGTAAGATCGGCGGTGTTGCGAAGGAAGAACTGGACGCCTGCGGGAAACTTGTTACTCCCGGTTGGGTCGACATTCACACTCATTATGATGGGCAGGCGACTTGGGACCCCTTGCTTGCTCCGTCAAGTTGGCACGGAGTGACGACAGTTGTCATGGGCAATTGTGGCGTTGGATTTGCACCCGTTAAACCTAAAGATCGTAATTTCCTTATTGAATTGATGGAGGGAGTGGAAGATATTCCAGGTGCGGCATTATCGGAGGGAATTGATTGGCAGTGGGAGAGTTTCCCCGAATACCTCGATTCCTTGGAGTCGATGCCAAGAGTGATGGACGTAGCAACTCAGGTTCCGCATGGAGCCGTTAGAGCTTACGTAATGGGCGATCGATGTAATAAAGACTACGCGCCGACACAAGATGAAATTCAACAAATGGCCGACTTGGTTCGCGAAGGTGTTGAGGCTGGTGCTATGGGTTTTTCTTCTTCAAAAACCCTACTACACAAGGATCTTCATGGTGAATACATGCCAGGTACCTTTGCCGGAAGTGATGAAATGTTACAGCTGGGTTTGGGCATGAAAGATATGGATAACGCCATTTTCGAATTAGTGTCCGATAATCTCGGTGATGATAATGAATGGAGCTGGATAAAAGATTTTGGCGAGCAAACGGGTTTACCAATGACGCTAATTGCGACGTCTCAGGAAGCGTATATCGACGGGAAAATATATAAAATCGCAGAGGAAGCTCGCACCGAGGGTAGAGAAATTCGGCCGCAGATGGCGGGGCGTCCAACGGGAGTTTTACACGGTTTGCAAAGTAACTTTCATGCTTTTGTAGGGCATCCAACCTATGCTTCCCAGCTAGCCGGTTTAGCGCATGATGAATTGGTCGCTCGAATGTTAGATCCCGCTGTGAAAGCCCAGATTCTAAGTGAAAAATCGCTGATAAATACGGGTATTATGAGTGATATGGAAAAAATATTAAGTATTGTATTTCCGTTGGGGGAAAAACCAAATTACGAACCCGAGTATAAAGACAGTATTGTTGGCATCGCTGAGAGTAAAGGCATGTCTCCGATGGAAGTGATGTATGACCTTTTGGTGGCGGATAACGGCAAAGAGCTTTTTTATCAGCCCCTTGGCAGCTACGAAAATTACAACTTGGATGCTCATGTGAAAACAATGCAACACCCCAATATCGTTATGGGTTTAAGCGACGGAGGTGCCCATTGTGGTGTGATCGCCGACGCGGGTATGCCCAGTTTTATAATGACGCACTGGGGTCGCGATAGAAAATCCGGAACCCAGCTCGAGCTTGAGTTTATCGTCAAATCCTTGACCAGAACCACCGCTGAAGCTTACGGTATGTTAGATAGAGGTTTGCTAAAACCCGGTTTTATTGCTGACATTAATATTATCGATTTTGGTGCCTTGCAATTACATAGGCCTGAAGCAATATTCGACTTGCCCGCCGGTGGTAAACGATTGGTGCAACGAGTCGATGGTTATGAGGCTACCGTTAAAAGCGGGAAAGTTACCTTCCGGAAAGGTGAGCATACGGGTGCATTACCTGGAAAATTGGTCCGTCGTCAAAAAATTGATCGTAGTATTGCGGCCTGATTATTGAAGCCGATCGCAGGTTTTCCTTGGGAGAATCTGCAAAGTTATTGGGTGTATTCACTATGGAAAATCCGAGCATAACCTTCATAATAAACGGAAATACCTATAGTCTTCGCGCTACAGACAGTGACGCGATAAGCAAAATAAACAACACTGACCGGCAGCATCTTATTGGCTTATTGGGCGCAGTCGAGCGGCAGGAACAGGCTTCGAAACAAACGGTTCAGCGCACTGCGGATAGCTTGAAGGTTCTGACCGAAACTTCGAGTAACGCGATCGAGTCAAGCACTCATTCTAGGAAAGCAGTGAAAGAAAGCGTGGAAACGGAAAGGCTTAGCGGTCCTCAGGTTGATGACTTAATGGCTCGACTCGTTATGGAGGAGGCGCAACACAAAAAGCCGGGTCTTACTAAGTCGGGTGTTTACAAATTTGTGGGGATTCTGGCGATTGTTATCATAGCATTGATTCTCATTCTTTAAGCTTGGTTAGCTGGAGGCACATTGAAGATTTCACGCTAACCGTAGCTATAGCTTAGATGAGGGTTGCTGACCGATGTGGAGTGCGGTGATTGTGGTGCGGCTTGCGTCTCTATCGAGAGCCGGTAGTCCCGGTTCACTAACTACATTTAACCCAGGCAGTTGCATAGAAAAATTTGCGGGGTCGGGCCGATTGAGCTTCCAGCTCAACCCCTATGGGTTTTACCAACGTTCTTCAGACGTCGACCTCAATAGGGTTGGAGTGCAACGCTTTTCGAAAGTCTTCATCGCCTTGCTTAAGGTCAACGATAATTGCTTTTCCTCTCACTACTGTGGGGTGACTAAACTGGTCAATTGCCGCGGCATAACTATCACGGTCTTGCAGATCATTCCAATAGTTTCTCAAGTTTGGTGTTTCGGTCGTGATGAATTCGTCGATCCAATCAACTTCCAATAATCTGTCAAATATCACCATCATGCCAACATCGGCGAGCGTAAATTGATCGCCTACAATCCATTTTCCATCGGAATTGGCCAATACCCGCTCCAATTCCTGCAGATGCCTGTGCATCGCCTTTACGCTTTGTTCGATGACTTTAAGCAGGGGTTTCATTTTTGTTAGTCTTTTTATGCCAAACAACTTAATTACCATGAAGAATAGGGCGCGTTTTTTTAGTCGATGAAATAACAGGCCTTCGGCAATTCGGTAGTAGGGGATGTAGGTCATCATTGCCGAAAATATAGGAAGCGTCAGGCCCGGAATTGCATTGCCGGCAGTGTCGTTCATTGCGGCAATCGGATCGTCGCCGACGAGCGAGGTCTTGTGTACCCAGTACTCCATAATAGACTTCTTTTCAGGATCCTTCGGTATCAACAAGTACGGGTTTGCCGCGTGACTAGCGGAATATTTTAACTGCTCATGCGACTCATATATGGGATGGCCCTGATGGATGAGAACGGGAACGGTCGCGCCAGGGTTTACTTTCAAAAACGCACGGGAGAGATTTTGATATGAGCCCGTCTCAATTAAGTCGATATGATGAGACTTATAACCGATATCTAATTCAGCCAAGCAGACTCGAATCTTCTTAGAGCAGAGAGAAAAATCGTTGTGGTAAAGTTCCCATATTTGTGAGTGAGGAATGCTCACTGTCTTGTCAATTCCACCCGGCATAGCGCGGGTGGAACGCTGACGGTGTTCGATGACATACCATACGAGGGCCGCAACAAAAATAAACCCGACTAGCATTTGCATAATAAATCCGGTGATTTAATGAACGAAGCGAAGAAAGTTATGTTGAATCCATTGACCGAATTCGTTCATTGAGTTTCTACGTCGAATTTGTCGTAATACGCAGGAACGTTCTATCTATGGTGCTCCGTCCGGTCCCCATTGTACTTTTAGCAGCTGTTCTAAGGGCGCTTTGTGCGACCCCCAGGATTCATTAAATAAATCTCCATCTGTGAAATGTTCCAAGGTGAAGCCAGCGGGATCTTTCCAGTAATCGAAAACCTGACTACCTAAAACGTGTTTTCCTATTCCCCATCGTGCTTCGTAACCCCGATTCGTGAGGAGATCGTGCCCTCTCATCAACATATCCCAATCGGCGATTTCAAAAGCGGCGTGATTGAATTCCAGTTTCCCGGCGTGCACCAAAAACAAGGTGTGATGATCGACAAATTTTTCTCCACGATTGCAGCGCATGAAAGCACCGAGCACAGTTCCGTTATCGTCCAGCTGAATTTCGTCACTGGTCAATAATCCAAAACGTTCTTTATACCAGGCTTCGCTCGTTCGAAAATCGGTCACGTTGATGACACAATGACCTAGGCGCTTAATGACTACCGATGCGTCTTGCAATATAACACGTTCGTTTTGTCGGCCTTGCGTCGAACCTGTATTAAGAGGCAGGCGGCTTGGCACTGGCAGTGTATCGGATTCTGTGATACCAAATACAACGTCTACGGAAAGGCCGTCGGGGTCGGTCAAATGCACTATTTTCCCTCCTCCAGGTAACGATGAATTCTCAATAACTGCTCCGTCTATGGCGGCTATTTCGGTAAGATCCTGCAAGCTGCTTGCCGCAAAGGCCAATCCCAAAAATGCCGGTTCTCCCTGTTCCGCGATATAGATATAAGGAGACGCGTCGGTGCCGCGAGCATAAAGTACGCCGTCCTCTTCGTTGACCTTCATGCCGAAATCCTCTAAAAACTGCCGCTGTTTAGCTAGGTCGGCAACGCTAAACCGCACGTGATGAATATCGATAATTGGGGACATTTTCGCACTCCTGAGAAATGGGTTGAGATAACTAAATAGTAAAACTTGACAGGTGACGAAAAATGTATATATTATCTCGTCACTTGTCAAGTTAATTCGGGTCTGTAGATGTCTAACACTGGAAAACCACCTGTACAGGAAAGAGCGCAAGCGACAAGAGAGAGTTTGCTTGCCGCAGCTACAACTGTATTCGCGAGTACCGGGTACGAAGCAGCGTCGACTCGGAATATTGAAGAAGCTGCCGGTGTAAAGCGTGGGCTAATTCGCTATCACTTTGGCAATAAAGAAACCTTGTGGAAAACGGCTGCGCAATGGATGTTTGAGCGCACCAATAGCGCACTAGATCTGACGTCCCAGCAAGCCGTTGACTTATCACCTGTGGCAGAATTACGGTTGTACGTACGCGCTTTCGTTCAATTTAGTGCGCACCACCCAGAAGTGAATCGTTTAATGATTCGCGAAGGCATGGATGATGATTGGCGGATGGAGTGGATTAGCGACACCTTCGTAAGACCTTGGTATCTGCAACTGCAATTACTTTTTCAACAGGCTAAAGATTTAGGTGCGGTGCCTGCGATAGAGTTTGTGAATTTTTACTACATTTTGACCGGTGCCGGTTCATTGATGTTCTCGATGGCGCCGGAAGCTAGGCGAGTTGCGGGCATCGATACAACCGATGAAAAAATAATAAATGCCCATGCAGATGCGTTGGCGAATTTGCTATTTCCTGAAAATTTGGAGAATCGATAGTATGCGACATTATGATGTAGCCGTTGTGGGAATGGGGCCAGTGGGATCTGCGGCCGCTATTTTTCTTGCTCATGCCGGTTTAAAAGTCGTCACTGTTGAGCGCGATCCAGAAGTTTATGCACTTCCGCGCGCAGTAGGCATGGACGGTGAAGTGATTAGAGCTTTTCAGCGTATCGGCATCGGGCAACCGGTTGCTGATTTAATGCAAGCTGTGCAGCCTGGCGATAGAGCGGGATTTGCCAACAGTCAAAGGGAATGGCTTTTTGGTGCGGATCTGGGTGATTTTGGGAACAATGGGTGGCCGCCGATATCGATGTTTGATCAACCGGAATTCGATCGATATTTAAGAGATTATGCTGCTGATCACAGCAATGTTACCTCCTATAGCGGTTTTGACTTCAAGCGTTTTACGGACGACGGCCAGCGGGTTAGTTGCTCAATTAGCCCTTCGGGCTTAGGTATCGAGAACAAGGAAGAAGTAGAAACAAGCGACGACTCTCTTGAATTTAGTGTTAGTTATGTATTAGCGTGCGATGGTGCTTCTAGTGGTATCAGGAAACGGTTGAACATTCCATGGCGCGATTTGGGATACGATCACGACTGGCTGGTGGTCGATGTCATTGTCAATTCTAAACATACGCTTAATCGGGATACAGTGCAGGTGTGCTCTCCCGATCGATTAGCCACCTATGTATGCACCAAAGACCCGTACCGCCGTTGGGAATTCAAATTAAATGACGGGGAACGGCCGGAAGACATGGTGACGGAGGAAAGTATCAGAACGCTACTGGACCCCTGGACACCGAGAGATAGTTATACCATTCGTCGAAAGGCGGTCTATCAGTTTCATGCAGCTATAGCCGAAGAGTGGAGTAGGGGGCGAGTTTTCCTGGTGGGTGATGCGGCACACCAAACTCCGCCTTTTTTGGGCCAAGGCATGAATGCGGGGATGCGCGACGCGATAAATATTGCTTGGAAACTATCGCTCGTTTTGTCGGGTAGCTCGGATCCTTCATTGTTGACACAGTATCAGGCAGAGCGTGCGGCGCATGCCCAGGATCTTGTGCAATGGGCCGTCGATTTTGGCAAATTAATGGAACAGTTGGCGGCGACAGAAGACGCACAAAATAGAGGGATACCTGTTCCCGAAGTTGAGACCCAAGACAAAAACCAATCATCGGGATACGGACAGGGACGTGAAGCACCGCCGTTGCGTGATGGTGTGATAATCGTCGAGCAAGTGAGCAATGAGGGCTCAACGGGTTACCTGTTTTCCCAGCCAATGGTTAAAGACAATAGTGACAACGTGTTTCTTCTAGACGAAAAACTCGACCAAGATTTTACTATCGTCGTACGCACAGAATCTGAAATTGAGTTGAACGAGATTAGCCGTTCTATCATTAGTAGACTGGGTATGACTATTATTTCATTGGAAGATTTCACAGCAGTTCGCGGTCATTTCGATCGCCTGTTTACGGGGTCGCAGGCAGTTGTGGTGCGTCCCGATCGCTACGTGTTTGGCCACACGAGCGATCAGCTCGACTTGAATCAATTGCTGGCACAGCTAGCGGATAAGCTACATCTTGAGCTCTAACAATCACGTTTTAAGCCCTAACAATTACATTTAACTCTACAGCAATTTTATTTAACAGGTAGGAACTACAGATGAAACTAGTCACTTTTACCACAGCAAATAGCACTCGTATCGGAGCGATTGTCGACGACAAGCTTATCGATTTTTCTTTGGCTGCACCGACCTTACCCACAAACATGAAGAGCTTTTTGTGCGGCGGCAACGATGCTATGGCCGTTGCCGAAGCATCGCTTGGCAATACCGGTGCTGCCATTAAACTTGACGAGGTTCGTCTGGAAGCACCCATTCTTAATCCGGGAAAAATGCTGGCTATTGGTCTCAATTACGCGGACCATGTTGCGGAAAGTGGCATGGAAATGCCGAAACACCAAATTTGGTTTAACAAACAATGGAACTCTGTCCTGGGCCCGGATCAAAATGTTGATATTCCCTCCGTTGCTCCAGACTTTATCGATTACGAAGCCGAGATGTGTTTTGTCATTGGCCGAACTTGTCGTCATGTACCGGTAGACCGTGCTCACGAAGTGATTGCTGGATACACCTGTGGGAATGACGTATCGGTGCGGGATTGGCAACTACGGACTCCTCAGTTTACGATCGGTAAATCCTTTGAGACACATGGCCCAATAGGCCCTTGGATCGTCACTGCCGACGAATTTGGTAATCCTCACAATAAATCCATCAAGTGTTTTATCAATGAAGAGAAACGCCAGGACTCAAATACCGAACATTTAATTTTTAATTGCTTTGAGCAAGTCGCCCATTTGAGCGCCGCTTTTACTTTGAACCCCGGTGACGTGATTTTCAGTGGTACACCGAGCGGCGTCGGTGGAGCTATGAAACCGGGCCAATTTCTGAAAAACGGTGACGTCATGCGTATTGAAATTGACGGAATAGGATCCTTGACTAATACCTGTGTCGACAAGCAAGCAGAAACAATTATTGATTGAGTACCGAATCTAGAACACCTTATAACATATTGACAATATCGCGAGTGGAATTATAAGGTTTAAGCGATTAATCGACTAGATTTTTTACTGAATGCTGCGCAAGGGAAATGCACTCGCTAGCTAGTTTCACTTCATAGGTCGAGGGACAAGATAGGTCGAGGTACTAGATAGTTAGGGGACTAGGTAGTTAGGTGATTATGTCGTTAGGCCATTTGGTCGTTAGTTCATTAGATCGGCAATTTTGTCGCGCTGGTCTAAAGCCATTAAAAGGGCTAGTTCGCCTTCCTGTATTTGATCTAGAATGGCTTTAGCACCCGACAATGGGCAATCGGAGAAAGTTAGTTTCGTGGTGGGCATGTGCTCTTTAGCCGCGGCTGCGATCACCTGCGATACTTCGCCCGGTTGTCGTCCACGAAGATAATTGGGTAACTCGGCGATGACTAAGTGATCCGGGGCCATAGCCAATGCGGACCGGGTCATTGATTCGATTTCAAAATCGCTCCGATCTCCCGCTGCACACAACAGTAAGTTTTTTTTACCTGAGCTCATGCTGCCCCATGTTGAAGCCATCGCGTCCATACTATGAACGTTGTGAGCAAAATCGACTACGACCGTTGCGCCGCGATATTTAAAAATATTACCGCGCCCGGGATTGTCATTTACGTCGCTGTTGAAGCTCATTAGCCCGCAGCGAATAGCTTCAACAGAAATATCTAAGTGGAAAGCGATAGCTACAGCGCCCAGTGCATTTTGAACATTGTGCTTGGCTGCACCATTCAAACACATTGGCACATCTTTCACGTCTATTACCGGTATGCGCTGGCCGTCGCGTTCAAAAACCATCATGCTCTGGTCAAGATAGCAACATGCCCCGGGATATTGTTTCAATACGGGGTTGTCTTTGGATAGTGAAAACCAGCAGATATTTTTTTGAGAAATGTTGCTTGCTTGCTCATTTTCTGGCAGCGCTTCAGCATACGCGACTAGATTGCTGTCATCCGCGTTGAGAATTAGAATGCCGTTTTTATCGAGGCCTTTTGCGACAATACATTTAGCTTGGGTAAGAGCTTCGAGCGTATTGATACCGTATTGACCCAGATGATCTTCGGCAATATTTGTTACCAGGGCGACGTCAACATTAGGAACGGGTAAGCCCCTGCGCAACAAGCCACCACGCGCGACTTCTAACAAAGCAACTTCTACGCCCGGATGGCGAAGTAAAGTCCGCGCTCCACCTGGACCGGAATAATCCCCACTATCTATGATGGTTTCACCGACGCGAATAAAGTCCGTAGACGTCACGCCGCAGCACAGGTTCGCCTCAGCCATGATGGCCGACGTCAGTCTGACGGTGGTTGATTTCCCGTTGGTGCCCGTTACATAGACGGTCGGGACTGACTTAAAATTTCGCCACTGCAGGGTAGAGCTAGTCGGTAGATCTATGATTGGCCAAACCTGTGAATAATTCCCGTATCCAAGGGAAAACTCATCGTCATCGGCAAGCCAGGGAGCACCGTGGGTTTCCGCCTCAGACACTAACGAGAGCAGCGAGGGGTTGATTTCATCGGCGATCGTTATCGACAAGCGCTGGATCATTGATTCCAGTGGTTCGATTTCTTCTGGCACCATACCCGGCTCGAGTCTTTTTCGCAGCTCAATACAAGTGAGTTGCCATGCACATTCGTTAATGTCGGTCGCTGCGTAAAGTGCGTCAATTGGCGCACTGAGGCAAACGCTGATGCCGTCTTCAAAAATACGGAAAATGGTTTGCTCTGTCGTCCAGCCAACGCCGTCTAACAGTAGTCTTGCAAAGCCTTGCCAGCAGTTTGCGACTTCTTTTTTGTCAACGCCGTCTACCCACGCATCCATTATCGCGCCGGGAAACTGCCACAAGAAATTCTTACCTGTCAGACGGCGACTGTCGTCTATTTCTAGCTTGAGATGGCTCATTATTTTTCTCGCTAGTCACTCTCTTCATCATGTTCGGAGACTAAGCGCACACCGCGATCGTCCTTAACGATTTTCATCCCGCTTTCTAGAACAAAGGGATCGGGTTCGGCTGACTCCAGCATTGATTCTACGGTGTCTAGCGGTTTCCGGCTGGTGGTTTGGGCGTCACCGGTTGCGCCGTCAAAATGGATGATCTGTTTCCAGCAGCGGGTAATGGCATCGCCGAATATGATGACCAGATCGTCGACTTCTGCGAGTTCTAACGCTCGATCGATTGCGGTGACTTCGTCGGGAATAACAAGTATTTGATTTTCGGCAATACCGGCCTGAATCAAGGTGTTTTTCATGTGCAGAGGTACTTCGTCAGATTCACGTCCGCGAAGATTATCGTCGCGCTTTAAAACATAGAGGTCAAACTTACCGGCGGCTGCGTTTGCGATGTTTTCGAGATCGATATCTCGGCGGTCGCCCGGGCCAGCAATCACAACAATGCGTTTACCGTTGACCGTCAGTTTGCTAGCCAGATCACTCATGTAGCGCACGCCGTCTGCGTTGTGGGCGTAGTCGAGTATGACTCTGAAGGGGTGCTCATCGTACACATTCATTCGGCCCGGTGCCTGGAAAAATGTTGTGTTGAAAGTGCGTAAGCCGTGGCGAATATCTTCGAGAGATTTTCCCATACTGAAGGCGAGGGCAGCTGCGAACATCACGTTTTGCACGTTATGCATCGCTTTGCCTTCGAGTGTGGCAGGAACAAGATGGGTCCATAATAGTGGTATGTGCGAGCCGTTATCGTATAGGGTTATCATATCGCCATTGATACCTTTTTCCAGTACGACGGCGCGGCCTCCGGACCGAATGTGTTCACGTACTAGGCCGTGACCGGTGTTCATGGTGACGTAGCAAAGGTGCTCGGCCTTGGTAAAGTCTGCCATTTTCAAGCAGAGAGGATCGTCGGCGTTGAGTACCGCGGTGTTTCTCGCGACTTCGACAACAATCCGTTTGACTTCCGCTAATTGGTCCAAGGTATCGATACCACGCATGCCCAGGTGGTCTTCTTGAATGTTCAATACAGCCGCGACATCGCTTTCGCTGTAACCAAGACCTGCTCTAGCAATACCGCCTCTCGCGGTTTCCAATACGGCAATATCAACTGAAGGATCCCGTAGCACGATTTTGGACGATACCGGGCCTGTCATATCACCTTTCACCGAGAGATGTCCGTCGATATAAACCCCATCTGTCGAGGTCATACCAACGACATGGCCGGCGGTTTTGAGAATATGAGATAACATCCGGGAAGTCGTGGTTTTACCATTGGTACCCGTAATCCCGGCGATTGGAATACGAGTCGGTGCGCCAGGTGGAAAGAGCATTTCCATAACCTTGCCGGATACATCTCGAGCAGTCCCCTCGCTGGGTGCGACATGCATACGGAAACCCGGCGCCGCATTAATTTCAACGATGCCTCCGCCAATTTCCTTGTAGGACTGGGTAATATCTGAAATGAGGAAATCTACACCGCCGATATCAAGCCCCACAGCGCTAACTGCTCGTTCTGCCATTGCTCTGTTATCGGGATGCACAATATCAGTGACATCTATTGCAGTGCCTCCCGTCGATAAATTGGCAGTGGCACGCAGATAAAATATCTCTCCATCCGGCAATACAGAATCGGGACTGAGTTCCGCTTCTTCCAGTAAGCGCCGAGCCTGTTTGTCGAGCTCAAGACGAGTCAGTACTTTTTCATGGCCTACGCCTCTGCGCGGGTCCTCGTTTACGGCGTCGATGAGTTTTTCGATAGTACTATTGCCATCGCCAATAACATGCCCCGGCACGCGTTTCGCTACTGCTACCAGTTCGCCATTGACGACCAGCATTCGATGATCCATCCCCTGCAGAAAAGACTCCACCAGGACCGCGCGACTGGTGCCATGTTCCTTAGCAAAGTCAAAGGCGACTTCAATCTGCTCGGAGGTCGTTAGATCGATAGAGACTCCTCGACCATGGTTGGCATTTAGCGGTTTAACAACGACCGGGTAGCCTATTCTTTCGGCGACTCGAACGGCTTCACGAGCGGAGTAAATCATGCGCTGTTGAGGTACCGGTAAACCCAAATCGTTAAGAAGATTATGGGTATCTTCCTTATCACAGGAAATTTCGACGGCGATGTGGCTTGTTTGGCTAGTGATAGTCGCTTGAATTCGTTGTTGATATTTACCATGGCCGAACTGAACCAAGCTGTAATTATTGAGACGTAACCACGGAATGTCACGTTCTTCAGCGGCTTTAACCAACGAGCCGGTACTGGGTCCAAATTCCTTACGTTGACTAAAGCGAACAAAATCAGTGAGTTCTTCGCTGAAATCGAAATCATCTTCAATACGGCTATGTAGTTGGCTTTTTATTGATTCGGGCATTAGAGAAATTAAGAGGTTTCTACCCAATTTTGCGGCCTCGATCCCGACATCACGTTGTTTGTATTCATACACCAAATTGTATTGACCGACTTCGCCCGCGCCTCGGGTTTTGCCAAAGGTAACTTCTACTCCCGCTATACACTGGAGTTCGAGGGTGACATGCTCCCAAATATGGCCTATCCAGGTACCGTCATCTTCTTTTAGTCGCCTTACAAACCCGCCCGGCTCTCCGTAAGAACAACCATGTTCTGCTAAACTAGGAAGCGCCTTTAGCAAGCCTTCGATAAAATCTTCGCCTAATTTAACAGAGGGCCATTCTTCCAAAATTCCGATGTCGACCACGTGGCGAATGACGGGAAAGCGCGCATAAACGTTGGGGCCGACGTATACATTTGAGGATAATATTTTCATTATAATGATCCACTTATTTGGTGTTTATTGGCGATCTAATGTAATCGATGATCGACGAAAAAATAGTCCTTTTTTTAAGCTTACAACATTATGGCTTAAATGCCTCCCGACTGGCCGTATCGTAACTCGAGCCGGAACTCAGCATATGGACTTTTAGTCCGAGCATGGTTAAGGCTGAACCCGAACCCGCTTCGGCCATTGAGCTGTATTGGAGGCCGGCGGGGTCTATCACTAGTACGCTTCCACTACCGACAACTTCGAGTATATTATTGGGTGCTATGAACACGGCGGTATCCTCGTCAATACCTAACGCTGAGGCGAAGGGATTGTAAGCAATAGCTGACATGAGCCTACCCCAGCGGTTTCGTTCGCTGAAGTGCTGATCGAGTATCACCTTGTTGATCAAGCCTAATCCCGGTGCCAACGTCACCCCGTTTTCGTTAGGTAGCGTATCAGCCGAGCCTCCGGCTATCATATGTTCCGGCATTATCGCAGCACCTGCAGATGTACCTGCAACATGAACACCCGCAGAGTTGAGTCGACGAATTGCCTGCGCGATCGGTGTACCACCCAATATCGTAGAGAGGCGCAATTGATTGCCGCCTGTCATAAAAATGCCGGTTGCTTTTTCCAGCTCCGCTATATTAACTTCGTTAAGCGCATCGTCTCTGCCTTCTATCGGCAAAGATACGGCATTACCAACGCCTAACGCTCGAAATAACTCTTCGTAAGTTGCGCCAGTATCGTCCAATTGAGACGCTGTAGGTATGATGACAATACGGGCTTTTTCGCCGCCGCAGAGTTCAACAAATTTTTTCAAAATTACCGGGTTCTGAATTTTCTCTTCAGCGCCACCGATGGGAATCACGTAACCGCGTGTTTCGCCTTCAGCAATTTTTGCTGGACACATATATGACCTCTTGACTGATAGTAACAATAATGTAGTAGAATGTTGTGCTGATTAAAACCGCCCTCTGCTTATTCCTGCTCGAAAAATCCTTTTTTTACTCTTTTGTTGTCATACCTGTGCCACTGTCCCATTGCCATAACATCCGTGATGGAAAAATGATGATCAATCGCAAGCAAATCCGCATCGCAGCCGACACTAATTTGACCTTTGTTTTCCATTCGCAAGAGTTTTGCGACATTGCGGGTAAAAACGGGCAATATTTGTTCAAGGTCCAAACCTGATTCTATTGCGTCTTTGAGAGTCTGAGAGAGAGTATTGGGGTCTCCGAAATCCATGTGCGTCAGTTCTCCCTGTTCGGAGAAAAACGGCATGCAACCTCCACCGTCTGAACTGACGGTGACTTGCTCGAGCGGTAGTCCCAGCTCAATGATATCGACCAGCGCTTGTGCGGCGCTAATACCAGGTTCGACTGCATTCTTTGGGAAAGCGGTTAAATCAATGTAGCAACCGCTGCTGAGCAGATTACAAGCGTGCTGAAACAGCGGTTTATTGCGATTAACATGGGTAGGATGAAAAACTCGTGGCGGAATTTCGGTCTCTGCAATAGCCCGCTCGATCAAGGCGAGTTTTCGGTCTCCATCTCCAAGATGAAAATGAATAATTCCAGCTTTACCTGTCATCAGTCCCGCAACGTGAGCTTCACTGGCCAGGCGTATTATTTCATCGAATTGCGGTTGGCTCGATCGATGGTCGCTTATTGCAAACTCTCCAATCCCAATGACTGGCTCAATAAAAACGATATCACTTCGCGCACTGCCGGTAAGCGTCGTTAGTGGTAAATGGTATCCGCCGGTCCAACAAAACGCCGACAGGCCTTGTTCTCGCAAAGCATAAACGGTTGATACCAACTCTCCTGTGGTACGGGCCGTGTCGTCAGTCCCCAATAAGCCAACGACCGTTGTGACACCGGCAGAAGTAAATTTACTAAGGGGTACCGGGGGTACGCGGGTAGAAAATCCCGCTTCACCACCGCCACCGGTAATGTGTGAATGACAATCGATAAAACCGGGAATAACTGTTTTCCCGGCAAAATCTACACTATCGACAGCCAATTCTGGAGGAAACTGCATGCGAGTATCGCTGATGGCCAAAATTTTGCCGCCGCCGATTAAGAGTGATTTCGTACCTACCGGTTCTGGGTCATACAGATTGGCGTTCTCGATCAAAGTTAGGGGCTGTTGCAGTGGCATGTGTTTTTAGCGCTAGTGAGGAAATGGGGCATTTTACCCAAACCCAGTGGGAATAACGAGCGTAGCGTTAAGTATTTAGTGTCGTTATTTCAGACCACCCTGCAAAGTGGCGTAAATAACTGAAATAACTGAAATAACTGAAATAACTGAAATAACTGAAATAACTGAAATAACTGAAATAACTGAAATAACTGAAGATTGCGTCACCACGGATTAGGCTGGCTTCTAAGTTCTTTAAACCGTAGAACTCTAGTGACCGTCTTTACCTATATTGGCTACACTTGAACAGGGGTTCACCCCGATCAAATGCATCGTGCTCTGGCACACCGACATCTCGTAAGCCTACAATTGGTGCGCCTACAACGGGTGCGCCATAGTTGATGAATATAGCGCTTCAATTAGGAAAGGGTTTTGCTCTATATCGCTATCCAGAAACGGCTGAAATTTTCGCTGTATTTATATCGGTCGCCATTTCTGCTGAGGGATTTACGAGCTCGTTGAGAGCGTCTGGACGGCCCTTGCACGCCTGTACTAATAGCTCTTTATTTTTGGCCAACAACAGTCCAAACGCTTCCGCGGCTTTTTCGTCTACCCCGGCAATTTGGCTTTCAAGTAATGCTGTGAACTGCTCGCCCAATTCGAGCATTTTGTCATAGGCGTCTGCTTCTTTTTTGTCTTCAAACATTGAATCATCCCGGTCACATTTCCACATTGCTACAACGGCCATTTTCTTTCTCCTTTTTAATTGCTAGCATTAATACTGTATATTAATACAGTGCAAAAAAAATGCAACCGATTTCCTTTATCACTTTCATCATTATTCCACGCGACTGGCGTACGCATACATACAAAAAATCCGATGATTGAACATCTCGCGATGTAAGTTGGCTTAAAGCTGGACTTTTATGGTGAGGACTTTTATTCTTCCAAGGCCTTGGCGTTGCCGCTTAAGTTGCAAACAGCTTTTTGGGCTTTGTTTCCCTTCGAGTTCATCATCAACCTACTAAACAGTGACCCCTTTACCATTGAGTGATATTCGCTTTTTCCTTCAGTACGCGCTCCGCCATAAAAACTCCTATTTTCTGGGTATTTGTGCCTTATTCTTGACCAATTGGCTTGTCGTCAACATACCTTTGCATATTGGTAAAAGTATTGATTTATTGAGCTCGTCTGTCGAAGAAAATTATGCAGAGTTACTCACCCACATTTATACGGTAATCGGCTTTGCAGTTTTAATGATGTTTACTCGCACCCTATCGCGAATGCTGTTCTTCAATCCAGGTCGAGATCTAGAGCGAGAGCTAAAAGACGATACGTTTACGCAATTGACCCGGTTGCAAAGAGAGTTCTATAGTCAGCATGAGGTGGGAGCCCTAATTTCGATTACTAATAACGATATTAGTGGTGTTAGAGCAATGGCAGGCATCGGCATGATGCAGATATTTAATATTGGTTTTGCCTTGTCTTTGACGCCGATAAAGATGTGGCAAATATCTCCTGTATTGATGATGTATTGTATCGTGCCTATTATTGTCGCTTTCATCGTAGTGAATTATTCGATCTCGATAATGCGTGAACTAATGCGTAGAAGAATGCTGGATTTGCAAACGCTCTCCACCAGCACGGTAAATTTTCTAAATGGTGTGGAAGTGATAAAAAACCATCATATTCAACCATGGGCGGTCACAGAATTTGAAAAAGATAATCAAAACTTGTTGGAGTGTTCTTTAAAACAGTTGAGAATTCGCACCTTCTTTCTGCCCATACTGGAATATACAGATGGCGTATTGAAAATTCTCATACTGGCTGTTGGGGGGCTGTACTTAATAGAAGAGTCGATGTCTTTGGGGCAACTTACAGCGTTCCTTACCTACGCTACGTTATTGGCAATGCCGTTTATATCCTTTGGACGAATTATTTCGGTATTTCAAATGGGTATGGTAAGTGTGAAAAGTATCCGCCGAATTCTTCTTGCTGATTCGACTGATTTACCGTCGTTCAGCGGTTTAGATCAAACTGCATTGTTTAGCAAAGGGCTGAGAGTAAAGAATCTTAGGTTCGCGTATGAGCCAATGGACAATGGAGAACCAAGTGAGCCGGTCCTGAAGGATATTACTTTCGATATTAAACCCGGGGAAAAGATAGCCATTCTCGGTAAGGTGGGTAGTGGCAAGACGACACTCGTCAATTGTTTAAACGGCTACTTAAAAGTAGCACCAGGTCAGGTTTTTGTCGACGACTATGATATTGCGGAACTGTCTAGGGCGGATTTGCGGAGTTCGGTAAGAACTATTACTCAAGAGCCATTTCTGTTTTCCGATACAATTCACAATAATATTGAGTTTGGTTCCAGTAATGCCAGCGACGTTATAACTATCAATGAGGCTCTTTACCAAAGTGATATGTTAGATGAGGTAAAGCAATTCCCTCTTGCAGAGGAAACCCTTGTTGGCGAAAAAGGTATTTTGCTGTCCGGCGGACAAAAACAGCGATTAAGTTTGGCTCGCGGTCTGTTCACGCCGTGTAAACTTATTGTTCTGGATAATATGTTGTCGGCGGTCGACAATGAAACGGAACGTTTTTTGTTGACCCAAATTTTCGAGAATGTCCGTAGCCAGAGTACTCTTATTGTTTCCCATCGACCGGAAGTTTTAGAACGAGTCGATTCGATTTTAATGATGGAGGATGGAGAGATCGTTGCACGCGGCAATCATCAGGAATTGCTTAAAACGTCTGCTGCATACCGTGAAACCTGGAGTCTTCTTCAAAAAGGAGGGAATGGGATTGATCCTGATCCTGATCCGGTGGTGAATCCAAACGCCAAACAACAAGAGGTCGTTCAATAATGGCAAACTCCTCTTCAGCTGAACCTGTTCATGAGAGAAAGAATTCAGAGGTTACGCTAAAACAAAACCCTGCGCAGGAAAGCCCAGAACCCGCCAATTCCCGTCAGCGCGAAAGTTGGATTGATGTGAAATTACTTAAGCAGTTTTCACGATATCTTCGTCCATATCGTAAAGAGCTCATTATCGGCTTGCTCCCGATTCCTATATCGGTGACTTGTAGCATTGCATTCCCCTGGCTGATTATTCAAATCATTGATACGCAATTAATCACTCGGCTTTGGGAGGGCATGCCTTTTTGGATATTTCTGTTGAGTGTCGTGCTGGTGAGCAATTATCTGGCTAATACCTGTTATAGCTATTTCTTACAAAAAGCAGCACAACAGGCGATTCGTGATTTACGAAAGGATATGTTCGACCGCGTATTGCATTTTCCACGACGATATTTTGATAGCACGCCGATGGGCGTTACGCTTACGCGGCTTACCAGTGATTTAGAAGCCATCAATGAATCGCTCGCTTCTGGTTTGTTGTCTATGATGCGCGATCTGCTCATTACGGTAGCGTTACTCATATTCCTCACATCGATAAGCTGGCAACTAACACTTGTGACTTTGGTTGTAGCTCCTCCAATTTATATCGTAATTAGGCTATTACGCCGCCGACTACATCAGGCTTATTTACAATCACGTTATATTTTGTCGCAAGGAACAGGGTATTTGCAGGAATGTTTACAGGGTATGAAAACCATTCAGTTGTATTCTGCTGAAAAAGAAGTGCAGTCGCGTTACCAGCAGTATACCGAAGCGTTTTTTCAAACACAGTCGCGATCGAATTTTTACGATGCAGGATTGTTTGCCGTAATTGAAGGTATTACCACGATTAGTATGGGGTTGATCATATGGTATGGAGCCACTGAGATTCTAGCGGCGACCATCACTCTTGGGGTGTTAATTGCATTTATACAAACGCTTGACAAGATCTTTGTGCCCATCAGAGATGTCACCTCACAAATTGCTTCGATACAGCGTGCGCTAGCCGCTCTTGCTCATATTGAAGTCATCTTTCGCGAGCCAGTAGAAAACGAAAATGATCCGGAGCTCATTGCAAATATCGAAAGCTCTCTTCTTAAAGGAGAGTTGGAAGCATTCGAATCGCTGGAATTTAAACACGTTCGGTTTCGCTATAACAGTCACAGTCCTTACGTTTTAGATGATGTTTCTTTTACCTTGCGTCGAGGTCAAAAGATTGCTCTTGTCGGTAGTACTGGATCTGGGAAGTCGACAATATTGCGCCTTTTGACCAAGACCTATGATAATTATGAGGGAAGTATCACGCTTAATGGCATGGAGTTGAGCGGCATACCGAAGCCGCTGGTTGCCCAGTTTTTTTCCTTAATGCAGCAGGAAACCTATCTCTTCAACAAAAGCATCGATTTCAACATTAGTCTAGATCGGCCGGGAATTGATCGCGCAGCAACGCAGGCTGCTGCTCGTTATGTCTATGCGGACGAGTTTATCGAAAAACTGCCAATGTCTTATGATTTTGAGCTTGTTCAAAACGGCGGCAATCTATCGGCTGGCCAAGCGCAACTCGTAGCGTTTGCAAGAGCTATTGCAGGAGGCAGTGATGTTGTATTGCTCGATGAAGCAACCAGCTCCGTCGATTCGATAACCGAACACATGATTCAGCGGGCAATCAATCATGTTTTTGCTGAAAAAACGGTGATCGCTATTGCTCACAGATTAAGTACTATACAACATTCGGACCAAATTCTTGTATTAGATCAAGGTAGAATTATCGAACAAGGAAACCACGAAACATTACTAGCACTTTGTGGTTTTTATGCTAATTTAGTAGAGGTAGTTGACGAATAATGACCGATGATCGACTTAGCAGTATAATACTGTACCGTGTTCGTATGGATGGGTATACTCTAGGCATGGATCACGGTTTTTGATTGCCGTACGTCATTCTTTTTTGCTTTCCAGTGTTAACCGAAACTTTGTCGATGTAGGCGCTTTCCATTGCCAATTTGGTTGATTAACCATTATTTTAAATTGAATTTTAACTTATGAACGTAGAATTTGTTAATCCCTTTCTAGAGGCAATAGCTGAAGTCTTGTTAACAATGGCTCAAACTGAGTGTAAGCCCGGTAAGCCCGCAGTAAAGAAGGACTCTGTGTCTTTTGGCGACGTCTCCGGGATCATCGGCATGTCTGGAGAAAAAGTAAAAGGCTCCTTTGCGATCTCTTTTTCAAAATCGGTCATTCTTGCGGTTACCGAAAGGATGCTGGGAGAAAAAGTGACGTCTATTGATTCAACTGTGGTGGACTTGGTCGGAGAGTTGACTAACATTGCTACCGGTGGGGCGAAAAAACGGCTTGCCGAAAACGACTACGATTTCGAGCTTGCGACTCCGGTTGTTGTCAGTGGCGAAAAACATGAAATAGTTCACGTATCTAAAGCGCCCACCATTATCATTCCGTTTACGTCCGACGTCGGCGATTTTTTTGTCGAGGTTAGTTTTTCCTAAGTCCAATTAGTTCGAAATAGAAATGCTGACAGAAGGACCTTTAGTTTAAATTGACTCTCACCGGACCTGTCAAAATTGCAGGGGAATGACCTTAGTCCTTAGCAGTTCTGTCAAGTCCGACGCCGGTAATGGCCGGCTGAATAGATACCCTTGACCCTGAAGACAGCCTAAATCTTTCACGGAGCGAGCTTGCTCCAGCGTCTCAATTCCTTCGGCGACTAACTCAAAACCCAGACTTTGGGTCAGTCCAGTCATGCCTTTTAATAGTAGTTGGGTGTTTTTCTTGGGGTCTGAGTGATGCAGGTCTTCGATAAAAGAGCGATCAAGTTTGACATAATGAGCGGGCAGTTGAGTTAAATAGCTCAAAGACGAATAACCGGTTCCCCAATCATCGAGTGAAATAATAATCCCTTCCCCATGCAACTTATTGAGCGTACTGATTACCTTTTCCCAGTTGCCGATCGCGGCGGTTTCAGTCAATTCTACCTCGACCGATTCGCGGGTTAGTTCGTACTTGTTCAGGGTCTCTAGTAATCTCTGAGTATAATCCTCTTTTAGTAATTCATCGGGAGAGGCGTTGATGGAAATAACGGTTTCAATGCCAGTTTCCTTCCATAACCGCAATTGTTTACAAACCTCCTGAATAATATATTGACCGATGTCGCAAATAAGATCCGCTTCTTCAGCAATGGGTATGAATTCCGCCGGAGAAACGAAGCCCAGCTCGTCGTGTTGCCAGCGAACAAGCGCTTCAAGGCTCATTATTTCGCCGGTTTCGAGGCTAATTCTCGGTTGGTAGTTAATGGATAGCGCGTGGTCGTTCACTACATTACGGAGATCTTGTTCCAGTTTTATGCGACGCTCCATCTGTTCAGCGTACTCGGGATCAAACCAGGCAATATTGTCGTTATTATTTTTGGCCCGATACATCGCGATATCTGCATTTCGGAGTAGCTCATCAATTGTTGTGCCATTCTCCGGAGCGCTGGCTATACCGATACTTACGCCGCACTTTATCATACGACCTTTGACGTTGAGGGGGTCGGAAACTTGTTCGATGAGCCGAGCGGCGACATTATAGGCATGCTTTTTATTGCATTCCGGCAAAACAACAATAAATTCATCTCCGCCTTGTCTTCCGAGGGTGTCCATCGATCGCATGCAAGTGAGAAAACGGGTAGATAGCTCTTGAAGGACACAATCTCCCGCATCGTGGCCCATTGTGTCATTGATTTCCTTAAACTTGTCCAAGTCGAGAAGCATCAGCGTGACAGAATTTTTGTTACGGGCCTCCAATTTCAGGGCCTGGTTGGCTCGTTCGAGCACTAGTCTGCGATTCGGCAATTGGGTGAGTGGGTCATAAAAAGCTAATGCTTCAATTTCGCTCAAATGGTGAAGGCGTTCGGAAATGTCTTCAGCGACTCCAACAATTCGAGTGGCTTTACCATCTTCATTTCGATCAATGACCCGGCCACGCATCTCGATATGCAATTCGTGGCCATCATTATGGATCATTCTTAGGCGAACAACGTCGCTGTTTTCATCGCCAGTGATGAGTCCTTTTAAGGTTTTGATCAGGTGTTTGCGATCGTCGGGGTGAACATTATCGGTAAATTTGAAAGCAGTTGAGTCGGAGGAGGGGGGGTATCCCAATAGCTGAAAATAGCTCTGGCTGCGAAAAGATCTCTTTTCCTGCGGATACATTTCCCAGACACCTTCTTTAGCTGTTTCAAAGGCTAAATTTAGGCGTTCTTCGCTCAATCTCAAACTTTCCTGAGCCGCGACATCCGGAGAATAATCGTAGATTACGCCCGTCGTAAACAGAGGGCTTCCTTTTTCGTCGCATGTAGTGATTCTCCCTAGGGTCATTAGAGTTAAATATCTATCGTTCGCTCCTTTTATTCTATATTGATATCGAAACTGCGGGTTTTCTGCAGATATGCTCGTAAGAACCCGGTAAACATGTTTTTTGTCATCTGGGTGAATACGAGAGAACCAAAACTCCATTGAGAAAGTATCCTGACCTTCCAACCCTAAAATCTGACGGTGGCGTTCGTCAATATGGAAAATTTCCTCTTTTACATTATAATCCCATAGTCCTCCGCCAATAATATCCAGAGCAAGTCGCAAGCGACTCGAATTTCTTTCTACGGTTTGAATTCTTTCAATATCATCGGTTATGTCTTCAAAGAGTCCGACGGCGTAAACCGGCGTATTATCGCTGTTAAACTGTATTGAAACTTTATCCCTTACCCATAAGTAGTGACCTTTTCTGTGCCGAATCCGATATTCTTGCTCGAGGAAAAGGCCCTTGGGGTTTTTAAGAAAACCTCGGTAGTTCTCGGAGACTATTTTCTTATCATCGGGGTGAATAATTTCGAGGAGGGTATCGAAGCCTATTAGATTATTAATATCTTCTGGTAGATAAAGATCCTTTTGGCATAAAGAGGTCAGTGCAACTGAATCGGAGTCGAAATAGTAGGTCCAGACATAAAAACCCATATTTGAAAATAGAGTTTGCCAGGTATTTAAGGTTTCCGATACATGCTCGATCATCGGTGCTGTGTTGTCGACTTCTTGCCCTAGCAGCGCAACTTCTGTTAGTTCGTTTTGTTCGCCAAAGACCGGAGACGCTTCGACGTGCAGGGAAAGCTTATGCAAAGGCATTACCAGCTGGATATTGGATGTATGCACTCGTGGGTCGTTTATGACTGTTTGAACAATATCGGCTAATTCCGGGCAAGAAATAACATCCGGAGAATTGAGCGTAGTACCTGGTTCAACAACAACCATTTCTTGAGCTTGCAGAAGTTTAGCTGCGGTCAAATTTAAGTAGGTCAATTTCAGGTTTTTATCAACGGATAGCACAAGAGCCGATAGATTGTTCAGAAGTTGTTTGATGCTATGAAATCGGTCTTCGCCAGATGCATCAGTCCCGGAAGCAGGCGCAGTATTATTGATTGTTTTTGTCTCTTGCATACGATTATTTAGAAATTGCTTGTCGAACGAGAAGATCGGCGTCAAATGACGACTTGCTGTTGTTTGGAAACGATTATCCGATTTTTTCGCCAGTTAAATAAAGTGTAAATTTTATAGCATAGCACTCTAAATAACACTAGATATAGCCGATTTAAGGACTCGTTGGAAATAGGTGATGAAGTCGGTTGCCGCTTCCTGTTTATTAGTAGCAGCTTTGTAGTTATCCGTAGCTTTGTTTCATTGAGGCAATCGGAGACATGTTAAGTCCGTGATTAGGAATAGGATAACGCAAGCCATTTGCGCTTAATGCTTTTAATCCCTCTAATGCTTTCGGTAAAAAGCTCGGCGGAATTGCGAGTAACAATTCGTCATCTAAAACACCGCCAAATTTTCTTTCGGCATAACAGGGTATTGATAGTGATGGTTCGCCGGTCTTTAATGCTCTTCCCCATGAATCGGCGCAAGCGCTTTCGCCCACACAGCTAAATTCAAGCTTCTTGTAACCGGACCACTGCAACCCGTTTATCAAGGTGATCATTTGGCCTGGAGTTGCGTAAATAAGACAAATATCAGGATTGCCCAACCGTTCTGATGTTAGCGGAGAGACGGCCAGAGCTTTGTAGTTTCCATCGCTGGCACAATCCATTTCTGCTTGATGTTTGGCGCTGTCTTTTAAAGAACTGTACCAGACACCGTTAAACTGATTTCCGCTTAAGAATTCTTCGTCTCGTGGATGAAGACCGACAACGGCACCGCATTGCGCTCCCATTAAGTTCTCCATCGTGACGCCGATAGTGTAACCAATCCAGCGTGACTGTCCGACAATTTGGTCTGTGTTAAGTTTCTCCAGTGGGTCTGGGCGTTTTATATTGCGTATCGCTTCCATTTCTTCAACAGACTTAAATCGTTTCATGCCCACAGGAAGTGCTTTGAGCCGCAGGTATTTTACCAGATCGTCAACAATGGCCTGAAAGTTATAGTTATTTTCATCGTTCCAACAATTTGCATGAGTGATCATTTTATTACCTGCCGTAGGCGATATGAGAGTTGCTGTTCAAAGCGAGAGAGCGGTAACGTTTTTTTTGCCACTACCACATTGAATTCCTGTGCGGAAAAATGTAACACAAGTTGTGTTCTTCTCAATAGAAAAAGAAGCGTCCATTATGAAAATAAACATCGCGTGAACGTGAGAAAGCCAAAGAGCTAGGGAACATTTACTGAAACAGTCGTCGAAAGTTCGCTGTAAAGATCGTCCCAGTCTGAGCAGCTCACTGAAAAATAATAGGTGTCCGGGTCAACGTCTAGGAAAGTATAATTTGAAATTTCTGAAGATAAGATTAAAATTGCATTAACAGAGCCTTCACTGATTATTTCAGGAATTTCAGCACCCGAAATAAAGTGTCCGATCTGAGAATTTTTGTCTGTAAAATCTTCCAGGGAGTTAATGTGGCCTGGAAAAACCGTCGGTTGGCCTTGCAGATCGGAACCGCGTAAATAGACGATGACACAACCTTGAATATCCTCTGGCGACAATGGTTGTTGGTTTTCTCTTTCAGTTGGAAAATTCCACGACAACGATAAGTTGGTTTTCTTAATGGTTGGGGCATTACTCCCCCCAGAACTACCTCCACCTCCTCCACAGGAGAATAAGACAACCAATAGGAACATAAGAAAGATTCCTTGAATCGCCTTTATTCGGTTTAATTTTATGCATCCGATGCTCATATAATGTGTGCTCAAATTTTGAACTGACATTTCGGTTCACGCTTATATGTTGCGCCTTTTTAGAATACCAAAATTATCAAATATCATCCTAGTTTTTTTGGGCGTATCCAAGAGATTTTAAATAGCATTGGCTATATTGTGATATCTTACTCGCAATTATTTGGTAAATAGGTGCTCATTTCCGGAACGCGGACGTAAGCTTATGAATAATGGACTTCATTTAGCACTGGTTTGCCGGGAGATTCTCCGTTACCAAGCGCCAAGTGACAATACTCAATCAATATAATGGAAATAAGTATGCTCGAATTCAAAGAAGTGGCCTCGGGATTAAGATTTCCGGAAGGACCGATAGCAATGGATGACGGTTCCATACTTTTGGTTGAGATAGAACGCGGTACCTTAAGTCGGGTTTCTGAAAGCGGCCGCGTGACTGTCATTGCTGTTCTGGGCGGTGGTCCGAATGGTGCGGCAATGGGACCCGATGGAAGAGTCTATATTTGCAATAATGGCGGATTTGAGTGGGGCGAATCAAATGGGTTGCTCTTCCCTGGCCACGAACCAGAAAACTACTCTGGCGGTCGCATCGAAGCCGTTGATTTAAAAACGGGAGCTATTGAAACCTTATATACCGAATGCGACGGCAATCCTTTGCGTGGTCCCAATGACTTGGTTTTTGATCGAGACGGAGGATTTTATTTTAGTGATCACGGCAAGACACGAGTGCGAAGCAGGGACAGAGGTGGTGTATACTACGCCGCTAATGATGGTTCTATGATCAAGGAAGTTGTATTTCCTCTGGACAGCCCTAATGGCATTGGTTTGTCTCCGGACGAACAGACTCTTTATGTCGCAGAAACAATTACCGGACGATTATGGGCTTTTGATTTAGAGGGGGCCGGGAAAATAGCTCGGACGCCAGGTGCATTTCCCGGTCGCTTGTTGTGTGGACTTGAAGATAAAGATAACACTATTAATATGTTTGACAGCTTGGCCGTTGATGCCGAAGGAAACATTTGCGTTGCCACGTTGATGAATGGAGGCATTACGATCATATCGCCACAAGGCAACACAAAACAGATATCCTTTCCTGACGTTCTAACCACTAATATTTGTTTTGGTGGGAAAGACCTTAGAACTGCTTACGTGTGCCTGTCTAGCACTGGGAAACTGGTTTCGTTAGAATGGGAAACGCAAGGACTCGCTTTGAATTTTCTCAATAAATAGCGACAGCGAACTTTAATAACGCGAACCACCATTGTCATTTAAAATCACATACTCTTCCCTTGGTTTACCCTTTGCGGAAATGGCGCTGATTTTTACTAAAAAGGATTTATCTCTGGCTATTTTAGGGCCAAATTCGGTTTGATGGATGGGGTATTCGCGTGACGAGAGGTAGTACTTTGGGTATGTAAATTTCTATGAATGCTTCCGCTTCACGATGTCGGTCTAAATCATCCTGGCATGCCCATTGTTCAACAAGCAAAAAGAAGCGAGGTTCAGCGTTTGAGTGGTAGACTTCAAACCGGCTGCAGCCAGGCTCATCGTGGGAGTGTCGGGCTTGTTCAATGAGCAAGTCGTGAACCGTGTCTATATCAGAGTCATCGTTAACAGTGAGTAGTACGTTACTATAAATCATAATAAACCCTTCGATGTTAGCCATTGCTTAAGCTTAAAGATTAACTAGCAATGATTTATTTTACGTCTTTTTCTATTGATTTTAACAGGTCTGAGAGAGTTTTTGTGGCGAGTTTCTTAGCGTCAAAAAAGCGATGGTGCTAAAACATAGCTTCTTATTTGTCAGCGGTGTCATCGATGTGGTCTATTGGGTCATCATTTAGAAGATGCCCAGTGTTTTTGTGTTGGTCATTTAGCATATCTGGCTAGAATTGAGTTTATTCGCCGGTAGAAACGATGACGTTTTTAAATTTTATTGAGATCGTTGAGAAAACGATCTCAATAAGCCTTTTTCTTTCAGATCAGCTAGAAATACGGGCGTGGTTTGTACCTCCACTCTATGGCTTTTTGGGGACGAACGGCAGTGTGCTGGATAGACCTCCGTCTACAGGCAATGCCTGGCCATTGACATATGACGCTTCATCGCTAGCCAAAAACAAAGCGGCATTGGCGATTTCGATCGGATTGCCATAGCGTCCGGTGGGATTAAGTTGTCCAATCCGATCTTCTCTTCCTCGGCTTCTCGCTCCGTCAAATATGGGTTGAGTCATGCCTGTTTCAATTAAGCCGGGGCATATTGCATTAAAACGAATGCCTGAGCCGAAGAATTGGTTCGCCGCGTTTTGAACGAGGCTAATAACGCCAGCTTTGCTTGCACTATAGGCGGCACCTCCTGCATTGGCCCTTAATCCCGCTACGGAAGCGGTACAAATAATAGACCCTTTGCCTTGTTTCAGCATATGGGGTGTCGCATATTTGATGGCGAGAAAAGGACCGATGAGATTAACCGCCAACACCTTTTGCCATAAATCGACGTCTTGTTCCAGGAGGGGGACTGCGCCACCTGAAATACCGGCATTTGCATAGACGATATCCAGCCCACCCAGGCTCGATACTGTGCTTGATACCATCTCTTCCACGGCATCCGCACTACTTATGTCGGCACTAATGGTTTGACATGTGTTACCTGCTTTTTCGATTATTTCAGCCGTTTCCTGCAGGCCGTCGGTCGATAAATCTACCGCAACAACTTTTGCGCCCTCTGCGGCGAACAGCGCAGCGCTAGCTCTGCCTATGCCGCTTCCGGCGCCAGTAACAATAGCAATTTTCCCTTCCAGTCTACCCATTATATTTGTCCTATGTGAATTTTCAGTCGTTTGAGTTTATCGTGCTTTTCTTGGTGTTTGATGTGTGTAGGTGTTTAAGGCTTGGTCGAGTCCTGCCTTGACCATGTAGTACTAGTGTATTTGATCTTTTGGGTTACACCGGGATTATTTGCTGTGCGAATCGTCACTGGGAATTATTACCAATCAAATGCTCGCCTAACAATCTTTATTATTTTCACGAGGCGATTTATTGGGCAGGGTCCAGAAATACTTCAAAAGTTTTGTAGAAACGTCCATCGGGCCAGGTGAACTCAAGTATAAAATTCATATATGGCTCTTTGATAGGTCGGGTGGTCTTTATGATTATTGCGTCTCTTTCAATAATAAAGCGTAAAGAATTGTAGTTCGCGTTATATTCGACGCCTTGCTGTTTATAAACAGAAATATCTGCATGTTTGACATGAATTTGATCTGCACTTAAATCTTCGCGATATAGTATTTTAACTGTAGCCTTTAGCGGGTCGCCCAAATCTGACTGTATTTCAATGTTGCTTACTCCAAAGGCTGAGGCTTTTATAGCGCTAAAGAGAGAAAAACTTAAGAAAAACATGGTTTGGAGTGAGCGTCGTTTCATTAGAATTCCTCCTGGAAGGAGCTCGCATTTATTAATAATCGCAAGCGTTATGACTAAATTGCGTTAGCGGACAAAAAAAAACCGCGCAATGCGCGGTCTCTTCTAGGTTTTTAACTACCCTTGATCTTCCGAAGATGGAAAGTCCCGTTGTGTTGGTCCTGTATAAAGTTGTCTTGGGCGACCGATTTTATAGGGGTTGCTTATCATTTCGTTCCAGTGAGCTATCCAGCCCGGCGTGCGACCGACAGCAAAAATGACTGTGAACATGCTGGTCGGAATACCCATCGCTTTCAGGATAATACCAGAATAAAAATCGACATTTGGATAGAGTTTTTTCTCTATGAAATACTCGTCTTCGAGCGCGATTTGTTCAAGCCGTTTGGCAATAGCGAGAAGAGGGTCATTGGTAAGCCCTAATTCACCGAGAACTTCATCGGCTTTTTCTTTCATGACTTTCGCTCTGGGGTCGAAGTTTTTGTAAACGCGATGGCCAAAGCCCATTAACCGGAAGGGGTCATTTTTATCCTTCGCTTTTGCAACAAATTCGTCGATTCTTGAAACGTCACCAATTTCAGCAAGCATATCCAAGACAGCTTCATTGGCTCCTCCATGGGATGGACCCCACAGTGCAGTAATGCCCGCCGAAATACATCCAAACGGATTGGATCCTGTCGACCCAGCTAAACGTACTGTAGAGGTCGAGGCATTTTGTTCGTGATCGGCATGTAAGAGAAAGATGGTATCCATTGCTTTTGCAAGAGTTGGACTAACTTTGTAATCCTCGCAGGGGGTACTGAACATCATGTGTAGGAAATTTTCTGCGTAACCTAATTCGTTTCTTGGATAAACAAATGGTTCGCCGATGGAGTACTTGTAAGCCATTGCTGCTAGGGTGGGCATTTTTGCGATAAGGCGAACAGCTGATATGTCGCGAGCTTTTTCATTGGTGATATCCAGAGAGTCGTGGTAGAACGCAGACAGAGCACCAACCACGCCACACATAATAGCCATCGGATGTGCGTCGCGACGAAATCCTTGGAAGAAGTTGTTCATCTGGTCGTGAACCATCGTGTGTTTGGTCACTCGCTGAACAAAGGCTTCTTTTTCTTCCTCTGCGGGCAATTCGCCGTTCCAAAGTAGCCAGCAGACTTCCAAAAAGTCCGACTTCTCAGCTAATTGATCGATTGGGTAGCCAGCGTGCAACAATATTCCCTTGCCACCGTCAATAAAAGTGATTTTAGACTCACAGGAAGCCGTGGAAACAAATCCAGGGTCGTAGGTGAACAAGCCTTGCGCAGTTAAGGCGCCTACATCAACTACATCGGGACCCAAAGTTCCTGAATATATAGGGAGATCTATGGCTTCTTTACCTTCAAGACCCAGTGTCGCTTTCTTATCAGACATGCATAACTCCTAACTCGTCTATCTTTTCAAATGCTCAATGCTATAACTATCATCGCGTATTTCGTGATTTTGACAATTGAGACGGGTCCACTACTATAGAGTTTTGGCCATTTTTGTCAATGGTAGATTCATGTTCAAGATCAACTTATTGTGTGTTTCTCGATCGAATTTTGTTATTGGTTCGTGATAAGGAAGTGTTTGATATAACACAGATTTCAGTTGCATATCTAACGTACTTGTATAGTTTTCGTTGCGCCATGCGGGTGCATTTCGCATATGCCGAGTTCGAGTGGCAGCAGGCCCATAATAAATTAGATGAACTTTATAATATGTCGCATAGAGAACGTGTTTCAATATAGAGTTTACTAATGGAGAAGATATAGGCGCTTTTCGTCCAATTAGCGACCAAACTAGCTTGGGAATTGCGGTAAAATCTGTATAGGCGTCTATTCAATATTGTATTTATGGGTCGAAGTGCCTATAATTCTGCGCGACTTGGAAGGTGAGGTAAGTCATTTACTGGCTTGGGTTTTTTCTTAATAAGTCTGTATATGATTCCCGAGATAGACTGATGTAAAGTGCATACCTTTCCTTGAACAATAACTGCGTGATTCCCTTTTTTTGGATGAGTGCCTAACAAGTGTGATAAAACCGTGAATGATAAACGACCTGTAAACTTGGATTTCGGCGCCATTATAACGATACCGTCAATTGCCTCGATTTTGCATCGAATAACTGGCGTATTTCTCGTTGCTGGAATGGCTGTTCTCATCTATCTGCTAGACGAGTCTCTGGCTAGCGAACAACAATTTAATGATGTAAAAATGTTGACCAGCTCTGTAATGTTTAAGCTCATCCTTCTCGCAGTCTTAGCCGGACTTATTTATCACTCGGTGGCCGGTGTAAAGCATTTGATATTGGATATGGGGATTGGTGAAACGCTCGAAGGCGGTATTGCTGCCGCTAAATTAGTTTTCATTATATCTGCGATATTAACTTTACTGGTAGGGGTGTGGATATGGTAACCACAGTAACAAATTTGGGTCGTAGCGGCTTATCCGATTGGCTTATTCAGCGGACCACAGCTGTAATTCTGGTTGCGTACGTGATTTTCCTAACGGTTGTAATTGGTTCTGGTGATTTCCAGTATGCCGAGTGGAAGTCACTTTTTAGTCAAACCTGGGTGCGAATTTTTAGTTTAGCCGCGTTATTGTCACTGGCGATGCATGCATGGATCGGTATTTGGTGCGTTGCAACCGACTATTTGACTAGCTATGTTTTGAATTTGAAGTTGGGGCCTTTTTTCGGAGCCAAGGCTAATATTTTACGATTATCGTTTCTGGCTGCCAGCGCGATTGTTCTGTTCACATACGTTGTCTGGGGAATCCAGATTTTGTGGGGTTAAGCAAGAATGACTACTATTAGAACTATCTCTTTTGACGGTGTAATTATTGGTGGCGGCGGCGCTGGAATGCGTGCTGCACTGCAATTATCTCAGTCTGGCTATAAAACGGCCGTAATTACAAAAGTCTTTCCAACACGATCACATACAGTGTCTGCGCAGGGCGGAATCACTTGTGCAATAGCATCGGCCGATCCCAATGATGATTGGCGCTGGCATATGTATGACACGGTAAAAGGATCTGATTACATTGGTGATCAGGACGCTATTGAATATATGTGCAAAGTAGGTCCGGAAGCCGTGTATGAGCTCGATCATATGGGGATGCCGTTTTCTCGTACTGAGGAAGGTCGAATTTATCAGCGTCCCTTCGGTGGTCAGTCAAAGAACTTCGGTGAAGGTGGTCAAGCTGCGCGAACGTGTGCG